>JABUBM010000063.1_pt1 | contig 23289 bp, 19 predicted proteins | sample 7240321 | NCBI WGS metagenome assembly JABUBM01 (sample SAMN07256344, study PRJNA390944) | subsurface metagenome | isolation source: Methane hydrate marine sediment | place: Pacific Ocean: Eastern North Pacific, ODP site 1244 | collected 2002
AATGTTTAGGAGAAAACACTTTTTCTTATGCTCTTATACCTCATCAGGGTAGTTGGGATGATGCCCGTATTTCTCAGAAGACAAAGCAGTATAAGACAAAAATATTAACCCAACAACTAAAAAATCAACAGGGAAATATCCCAGGTAACTTCAGTTTTATTCAATTAGAAGGTAAGTATTTAGAAATTAGTGCCATTAAAAAGAATGAATTTGAAGATAAATTGGTAGTCAGGATTTATAATCCTACTAATAAAGAGACCACTGGAAAGATTAAATTAGGATTTAATGTACACAAGGTCTATCTTGGCAGATTGGATGAAAGTTATGAAGAGGAATTGCCCTATAATAATGGAGTAGAAGTAGAGCTTAAACCAAAGGAAATAAAGACTATTATTTTTGAAGTATTATTACATAAATAAACATAGTTATGATAAGACAAAAAAATTTGCAATTTATTTAGTATCATGTTAATATAAAAAATGTCAACGATGGCATTATTAAAAATTACACATTAAAATTGTATTTAAATGTTGTTGTTGATAAAAATATATTAATTTAAGGAGGATAATTTTATGAAGACTAGATTGTTTTCGGTAGCATTTATTAGTATTTTGTTGGTGGTGGTTTTAAGTGGTTTTGTTCTGGCTGCTGGTGGAGAGGTGCTTTCATTTTCTTCAAGATTATGGAGCCCTCCTGCGGAACAGGAATTTATCATCGAATATGTGATTAAACCTTTCGAGAAAGAAAATAATTGCACAGTTAATTTTCAAATCCTGGATGATATAAAGCTATTAGAAAGAGCAGAGCTTCAACTAAAAACTGATCATCCCACCATGGATATTGTTTGTGCCTATGTTGCTAATATGCCTGAGTGGATTGAGAACGGATATATAGAAGATTTAACTCCCTATGTTGAATCATGGGATGATCGGACTTTTAGTCCAACATTTGAATATGGTACAAACTTTGAGGGCAAACAGTATTTTGTCCCGGTAGGTGCTGATGTTTATCTTACCATTGCTAATAAGAAGGCTTTAGAATATTTACCCAGTGGTGCTGACCTGGATAAGTTAACCTGGGAAGATTTTGCAAAATGGTCAAATGCCATTGCCAAAGGTGAGGGCGAAGGAAAAACCGTGGTAACAGGCATTCCGATGAAATCCCTTGTATACCAATTTGGAGCAATATCTTTATCTTATGGGGCGACTTTCCCGGATGTCAATACCCCTGAAGCAATAAAGGCATGGGAAATATTTGTTTCAATGAAAGATGACTTTATCCCCGCTGTATTAAACGTAGATAATTGTGTTGATCCTATGAAAAGGGAAGAAGCATGGTTAAGTTGGATGCATTGTGCCCGTGCCGGCCAGGTCTATAGCGCGAATCCAGCTAATTTTGTAGTAGCTCCAGTACCGGAAGGGCCTGCAGGTATCGGTAGTATTGCAGGAGTCAGTGGATACGGTGTTTTGAAAAATGCCCCACATAAAGAACTGGCAATAAAATTCCTTGAATATATTACCAGACCTGATATGCAGGTTAAAATTGCTAAAGGTACCGGTGGGTTTATTCCTCCAGTAGAAGAAGCGCTTAATTATTTAGGTGATGATCCGGAAGATGAAGTAGTTGCGAAGGCTGTTATGGTTCTAAGCAAAGGTAATGTTTCCGGTATTCCTGGTGGGGATTTCCAGGATTGGGGAGCAGTTAAGAAAGTGTTTGATGATGTCTTTGTTGAGATGGTCTTAAACGGCGATGGAACTGTAGATGAAGCCCGCTTAAATCAAGCTAAAGCGGAATTAGATGCCATAAGAAAATAGATAATAGATAAATTGGTTTTTAAATATTTTCTAATTTCACAAAAACAATATAACCGAGGAAATATATTTTCCTCGGTTATATTGTTTGATTATGTAGTATGTGACAGAAATCATAATTTTCTCGTCTAATTTATTGAAAGGAGTGGACACAATTAACCTTTCAAATTTGAAGAAAAATAAAAACTGGACCCCGTATTTATTGATTGCTCCGACGGTAATTTACTATATCTTCTTCTGGCTTAACCCGGTCATCACCTCTATTTATAGCAGCTTTAAGGGGGTAGATGGAAGTTTTACTTTACAGAACTACATTACTGTTTTCACTACTACTTCTTTTGGGGAAGCATTTGGGAATACTGCTTTTATTGCGGGTATCTCGATTGTGATAGAGTTTTTTATCGCTTTAGCTCTGGCTTTATTGATTAATAAAAAATTTAAAGGTTCAGCGATTTTCTTATTTATTGCCATGATCCCTATGGCAATTCCAGCGGTTGGAGCCGCTGCAATCTGGAAAACCGGGCTAACTGCACATGGTTGGATAAACAGCCTGCTTTATTATTTAGGTTTTTTAGCCAAGGGGGAGAAATTACTATTTTTATCCGGATCTAAATTTTCGATTTTGTGGTTAGTTATTATTATTGATACCTGGCAGGTAATACCATCGATGATGATAATCTTACTTGCCGGATTACAAAATTTATCTAAAGAAGCTAAGGAAGCAGGATATATTTTCGGAGGAAATGGATTAACAGTTTTAAGACAGATTACCATACCGATGCTTAAACCGACCATTATAACAGCAGTTATTTTGAGATTAATTTCAGCCATTCAGATCTGGCTTATTGTGGTCATGCTTTTTGGATTTGACAGAATTCCGCTTTTACTGGAAAGAGTAATCTATTATAAAGAAGAATTACCACGACTCGACAACAGCTATCAAATAGCTTCGACGTATGCAGTCATAACTTCTGTAATCGTAACTATAGCGGCAGTAGTCTATTTAAAAGTTTCAGGTGCATTTGATATAAGTAGGAAGGAAGTGGTGTGAGAAAAATGTGGGAAAATACTGTCTCTAAATTTGCCAAAAAAACTCTTTTTTATATTTTAATAACAAGTTTAATTATAATAATAATTACGCCATTATATTTTCTGGTTTCTTTATCATTTTTATCTTCAAGAGAAGCCTATCAATTTCCCCTCCCGCTGGTACCGGCAATTTCTTCTGAATTTAAATTAGAAAAAGGGGATAAGGGTTATATGCTATCTATTTACGAGAAAAAGGATGGAGAATACCAGACTATGATTGATACCAAGGATATGGAAAAAATGTCAAGATATATGAGATTACAGTTAAGTGTGGATGTTTCTATAGAAAAGCTGGAAAATTATATTTCGAAATTAGATCAGCAAAATGAGGTTTATTTTAAAAGCTATAAAGGACTTCTACATAATTATAAAACATTTTTTGCTATAACTCGCGATGCTGTTCCTGCTTTAATTAGAAGCCTTCAGGTAGCCGGCCTTACGATTCTTATCTCACTGTCAATTGGAGGAATGGCAGGATATGCTTTTGCCAGATATATTTTTATAGGGAAGAGCGCCTTGAAAGTCAGCGTTCTATTTGTAAGGGTTTTTCCGGCTGTTGCCATTGCCATGCCCATGGTTATAATCCTTGCTACAATAGGGTTTTATGATAAACCGATTGGTTTATCACTGGTATATTCGGTAGGAACCATTGCTCTTACCATCTGGATTACTGCAAGTATTTTTTTGGGTATCCCTGTTGAATTAGAGGAAGCAGCACAGATATTTGGAGCAACGAAATTAAGGACTTTTATTACTATAACCGTACCACTCGCCTTGCCTGGTTTAGCAGCGTGTGCAATGTATGCTTTTATAGGGGCATGGAACGAAACTGTTTCGGCGATTATTTTAACCCAATTTAATCCTACTTTTGCTGTTGTTGTCTATCAAAGCGTACTTGGTGCGACCGATCAGGTAAATTTAGCAGCAGCAGGTGGAATCTTAATGGCCTTGCCGATGATACTCTTTACCTTATTTATTCGCAAGTATATTAATCAGATGTGGGGCGGAGTTACAGCTTAAAATTACTTATTAATGGGAGGAAACTATGGCTAATTTAAAATTAAACCATATCACCAAGAGATTTGGTAAAAATGTTTTAGCTGTGAAAGATGTAAGTATGGAAGTCCATGATGGAGAATTCCTGGTTTTATTAGGTCCATCAGGATGCGGTAAAACGACAACTTTACGAATGATCGCCGGCCTTGAAGAGGTTACTAAGGGAAGAATTACCATAGATGAAGATGATATAACAAATTTACCACCTTGGAAGAGAAATATGAGTATGATTTTTCAAAGTTATGCAGTCTGGCCTCATATGACGGTTTATCAAAACATAGCTTATGCTTTAAAATTAAAAGGGATGTCTAAAAAGGAGATTGATAAAATTGTTAAAGAAGTTGCTGAAATGACTGACATATCTATATATCTTGAACGTTACCCGAATCAATTATCGGGAGGTCAAAGACAGCGTGTTGCTGTAGCAAGAGCAGTTGCAGTTAAACCTAGGATTTTTTTAATGGATGAACCTCTGTCCAATCTTGATGCGATATTAAGAGTTTATATGCGAACAGAACTAAAGGAAATTCATAAAAAGACAAAGGCAACCACAATTTTTGTAACGCACGACCAATCTGAAGCCATGAGTCTGGCTGATAGAATTGTAATTATGAAAGATGGGGAGATTGTTCAGACCGGAACAACTGATGAGGTCTATCACAATTGCAAAAATATGTTTGTAGCTAATTTTATAGGTATGCCTCCTACTAATTTTACAGAGGTTACTATAACCATAAAAAATGGTAAATATAATCTGGTTAATCCTGATTTTAAAATTATCTTAAATGATAAAATAGCTCAACAATTAAAAGATTATAATAATAGAAAAATGATAATCGGCATCAGGCCTGAAAATATAATGGTCGTTGACGAAAAGGATGCTATTATGTCAGTAAAGTGTTTATTAGTTGAACCTCAAGGTTCTCACCAAGTAATTGTTTTTAAAATTAATGATAGAATAGTAAAATTAGTTATTTCGGGTGAAACAAAAATCAAATCCGGGGACACATTTTTTATTAATTTTAAGCAGGAAAAAATATTGTTTTTTGATTATGAAAGTCATGAGGAGATATAGAATTATTATACAAAGGAAGGATAGCATGAATATAGCATTATGTCATTACCGGGTTGGTGAAACTGATGGAGTTTCCCTGGAGATGGATAAATGGAAAAAGGTTTTAGAAAATATGGGGCATAAAGTATATTTTATTGCCGGTAGTACAGGTACATCTGATGGTTATATTATACCGGAAATGAATTATAGATTTAAAGAGGATTTGAAAATCGAAAGAAATGCCTACTTAAAATTAGAAGACTATCAGGACGAGGATGAATTAATAGGGGCTATAAGAAAGCAAACTTTAAAAATTGAAGAAGGTTTAAAAAAAATCTTAATAGAAAATAAGATAGATTTAATTGTTCCTAATAATATTTTTTCAATCGGCAGAAGCATTCCTACTGCCATGGCGTTTGTTAACGTCATTAAGGAATTAGGTATTAGATGTATCGGACATCATCATGATTTTTACTGGGAAAGGGATAATTTTTCTCAGCCAACATGCAATTTCGTTCGCAAGACCCTGGAGGAATACTATCCCCCAAAAGATGATTTGATTTCACATGTAGTAATTAATAGCATTGTTCAAAAAGAATTAAAAGCGAGAAGAAATCTGGATTCTATTATTATGCCTAATGTATTTGATTTTAATGAAAAGTTATGGGATGCTGATGATTACAATATAGATTTTAGAGAAAAATTAGGCATTAAAAATAATGATATTCTTATGCTGCAGGCAACCAGGGTAACAAATAGAAAAGCAATCGAACTGGCAATAGATGTAGTTGGGGAGATGCAGAAAGTGGAGAACAGGAAAATACTTAAAGAAGCAAAATTATATAATGGAAAAAGTTTTAAAGAGGACAGCAGGATCGTACTCGTTTTAGCGGGGATGATAGAGACTGCAGATGATTATGTTGAGAGGCTTAAAACCAGAGCTGAAGAAAGCAATGTGGAATTGTTGTTTGTAAATAACCTGATTGAACATTCAAGATGTGTTAAAAATGATAATAAAATATATTCCTTGTGGGATACATATGTTTTTGCAAACATAGTAACCTATCCGAGTATTCAGGAGGGATGGGGAAATCAGTTTTTAGAAGGTCTATTTGCTAAAAAACCGATGTTAGTATTTGAATATGATGTTTACAAAGAAGATATCAAAGAAAAAGGATTTGAGGTCATTTCTTTAGGAGACAAATATGAGTTTGATAAATACGGTCTGGCAAAAGTGGATAAAAAAATAATAAAGCGTGCTGCCGGAGAATGTATAAAATTACTTATAGATAAAGAATACAGAGAAAAGATGGTTGAAGAAAATTTCCAATTAGGTAGGAAATTTTTTTCCCATAAAAGCTTAGAAGAAAAATTAAAAATAATGGTATAATGATTTGTGGAGGTGATTTAAGATAAAGGAATATACTATTAAAGACATCGCAAAAATTGCCAACGTTTCTCCACGGACGGTTTCCAGGGTTGTAAATGAAGAAAAAAAAGTAAAGAAAGAAACAAGAGAAAAAATATTAAGAATCATTAAATCAACCGAATACGATGTTAATCTTATTGCCAGGTCACTTAGAAAAAAAAGAACCGGGATTTTGATGGTCTTTGTAGAAAAAAATGCGGCAAATTATATAGGAAATTTTCATAATGTCTTTATCCGATTTTTAGATAGTGAAGCCAATAGATTAGGCTATAAGTTAATAGTTTCAAAGTCTTCAGCTTATAAAGTTGAAGAAAATAAACATGATGGTTTCTATTTGCTAAAAAATGGCTTTGCAGACGGCGCTATAATTTTTGATACTCGGGAAATTGATCGCCGGATTGACTATCTTGTGGAAAGGGATATCCCTTTTGTTATTGTCGGTAGGGATAATGTCTATGAATCTACTTCTTTTGTTAACCTTGATAATGTTAAAGCAGGTTATTTGGGAGCTGAGCATCTTATCAAAAGAGGGAATAGGTCTATTCGATTTTTTCTGGGAGATGAAAATTTTACGGTAAACCAGGATAGAGCAAAAGGATTTACTCAAGCCTTTAATGATTATCATATCAAGAGTGAATTAAGGCATATTGATTATGGAATTATGAATCCCAAAATTGCTTATAAAAAGATGAAGAATATTTTAGAAGAAGAAATCCCTGATGCCCTTTTTGTCTCCGGTGACCAGAGGGCAATAGGGGCTTATCATGCTATTCAGGAAAAAGGACTAAAAATACCCCAGGATATTGCGGTACTCGGAATCGATAATATTCCGCTATCAGAATACTATTATCCGGCCCTGACAACAATTAGCCAATCCGTAAGAAAGATGGCAGAAGGGGCAATAAAAATTTTGAGTCAACAGTTAAAAGATCCCGAGGATCATAAAAGTCAAAGAATTATTTTCCAGCCAAAATTAATTATCAGAGACTCTACTTAGGATGATGAAACCTTATTAAATAATCTACTCTTATTGTTGAAAAACCATATCGGAGAAGCAGTGCAATATGTCAGTACCTAAAATAAGTCGGGAAATAATATTAAACAAACTGGTACTCCTTTATGGCAGAGATAGAGCTCAAAATACATCTAAGAAGATTAATGAATTAATCGATAGATATCAGAAGAATGGTGCAAGCAAAATTCCAAAAGCTGATTATTTAAATGAAAAAGATGTCGCCTTAATTACCTACGGAGATAATATTCAAGCAACCAACAAAAACCCTCTGCAATCCTTATTTAAATTTGCCGATGAATATCTTGACCAGGCAATAAATATTATTCATATACTACCATTTTATCCTTACTCTTCTGATGATGGATTTTCGGTTATAGATTATAAAAAAGTTAATCCAGCTTTAGGGGATTGGAAAGATATTGAGGATATAGGTCAAAAATTCAATTTAATGTTTGACTTGGTAGCCAATCATATTTCCTCTGAAAGTATATGGTTTAAAGAATATCTAAAAGGCAACCTTAAATATGATGACTATTTTATTAGCATTGATAAAGATACTGATCTATCTTCAGTTACAAGGGCAAGAACCCATCCGTTATTAACAAAATTTAAAAGAAAAGGGGAAGATATTTATCTCTGGACGACTTATAGTCCAGACCAGATAGATATTAATTTTGCAAATGAAAATGTACTACTGGAGATCATCAATGTAATATTATTTTATGCCAGTGAAAGGGCCAGAATTATCCGCCTGGATGCCATCGGTCATATCTGGAAAAAATTAGGGACAAGTTGTATTAACTTAAAAGAAACGCACTATATAATTCAATTAATTAGAGCTATTCTTGATGAAATTTTTCCTGATACAATATTGCTTACACAGACAAATGTACCACATAAAGAGAATATTAGTTATTTTGGCAATGGCTATAATGAAGTCCAATTAGTATATCAATTTGCCCTCCCCTTATTAGTATTACATACCTTCTACACTGGTGATGCCTCCCGCCTTCTTGAATGGGCATCCCGCATCAAGAATGTTTCTGATAAAACGGCTTTCTTTAATGTGCTTGCTACCCATGATGGTCTGGGTGTTGTTCCGGTTAAAGCTATTTTAACAAACAGGGAGATAACAGATATTGCAGATAACATAAAAGAAAGAGGTGGATATATATCTTATAAAACTGCAGAAGATGGAACTAAAGAACCATATGAAATGAATATCACTTATTATAGCGCTATTACCGATTCTAAAAATAGTGAAGAATTAAATATAAAGAAATTTATAGCTTCTCAAGCAATAATATTATCTTTATTAGGTATTCCGGGAATTTATATCCACAGCCTGTTCGGAACGGAAAATTATCTGGAAGGCGTAGAGAAAACAGGTCAGAAAAGAACTATTAATCGAAAAAAATTACAATTTGATAAATTAAAAGAGGATTTAGCAAATTCGGATTCCAGAGAACATAAAATATTTACTGAGTTCACGAAATTAATTTATAAAAGAAAATCTGAAAAAGCTTTTCATCCCAATGGAAAACAAGAAGTATTATTTTTGAAGAGAGGAATATTTCCTTTATTACGGACTTCTCCGGATGGCAAGGAAAAAATAATAGCATTGCATAGTATCACAGATAATATACAGGAGTTATGCCTGATAAAAAATCAGTATAACTTAAATAAAAAGCAATACTATGATATAATTTCTGAGAAAATAATAAATATAGAAAAAATACTTCTGGAGCCATATCAAATTATGTGGTTAAAGATTTATTAAATAAATTAACTTAAAAGGAAGATAATTAAATGATAAAACTAAAAAGACTATCAAAACAACCTATCTTATTACCAAAAAAAGAGTATCCCTGGGAAGCAACTGCTGTATTTAACTGTGCCGCAATATATGATAATGGTTTGGTACATATGATCTACCGAGCTACCGATATTGCGCCCAATGGCAAAGAAGGACCCTATATTAATCGTCTTGGTTATGCAATAAGCAAAGATGGTATTCACTTCAACCGATTAGAACAACCAATTTTATCCAATGATGTAGAACAAGAGGCTCGGGGACCAGAAGACCCCCGGGTAGTTAAAATAGGCGATACTTTTTATATGATGTATACCGGGTATGGGGGTAGATTCCCGGAAGACTTCAGAATTTGTCTGGCAACTTCCAAAAACCTTATAGACTGGGAGAGACAAGGCATAGTCCTTGATGAACCCAACAAAGACGCCTCATTATTTCCAGAAAAAGTCAAAGGCAAGTATGTAATGTTTCACCGCAGGGAACCAGATATCTGGATAGCCTACTCTGATGACCTTAAAACCTGGTATGACCATAAGATTATAATGAAGCCCATACCCGATTCTGATTGGGAATATAATAAAATAGGAATAGCCGGACCTCCCATCAAAACAGAGCAGGGTTGGTTCTTAATATACCATGGCACAAGCAATGAGAAAGGGTATTGCCTGGGAGCAGCCTTACTCGGTTTAGATGACCCTTCAAAGGTTCTGGCCAGACAGACTGAACCAATATTAGAACCCGAGCTCGATTGGGAAGTAAATGGATATATCCCCAAAGTAGTATTTAGCTGCGGTCAGGCAGAAATTGGTGACAGAATATTAGTATATTATGGTGGGGCAGATACAGTAATTGGAGTTGCCGAACTTGACAAGAAGTATATAAAATTCGATTAAAACTCTGACTGTAATTATTTAGAAAAGAGAGATTATATTATTAACTATCAGTATATAAATCATATCATCTATTTGCTATATTTTTAAAATTATTTCTAAAGCTCAAGGGATTTATCTTAATTTATATTATGATTTGAAATAAAGTTATAAGGTAGATATATATCGGCAAATTTAATTACAAAATAAAAGAGGGTAAGCAAAGAAGATAACTTTCTTTATAGCTTACCCTGATTTTATTGCATTTTTTCTATCTCTATTCAATTTTTCCCAGTTCTACCTTCATCCCGGAGAGTTCCTTCTGCACTTCCCCAAAACGCAGGGAATAATATTCTCTGTTTTGCTGATTCAGAGTGGTGATAGTATTATGTATCTCTTTAGTATTTTCTAATATTTGACGATAACCATTTTTCTGGGCAGTTACTATCTCTTGTATAAATCTATCGATGCGAAAGATTAAGAGTATCGATAAGGCGATAGGGAAGCCCTGATTGGCAATCACTTCAGACAATGTTTTAACATCCATTAATTCACTCCTTTCTCAAAAAGTTGCCCAAAGGTGCCTGGCACCTTTGGGCAACTTTTTATTCCCTCCAACGGGTGCGTTCGGTAGGCCGCACATCCAGATGCAGGAAGTTCTTCTTCTCGTAAAATCCGATCCCGCTAAAATCTACATCTTCAGCATAACCTAAAAGTTCAATCAAGTTGACATCAATTTACCGATTGACCAATTAAAATATAAGATATGAGTTGCAAGGAGTGAGATGTAGCACCACGGCGTGCCGTGGTGAAAAAGAAGACACGGCACGCCGTGTCTCTACAAAATCCTCCCCACGAGAGGTTATTTAGTCAACAGTGACTGCTGGATAGAGGAAAATAGGGACACCTATACAAACAGTAGAATGAAAGACTTTTACGATATCTATCTATTGTCTGATATCAGATCTTTTAATGGGAAAGTATTACAAAAAGCAATTTTATCAACTTTACAGAGAAGAGAAATTCCTTTAGAAAAAAAGATGTCCTTTTTACCGAGAAATTGGAATTTGCAAGGGATGATGGTAAAATAAAGATGTGGAATGATTATATTAAGAAGATTGGTAAGGAATTGATAGATTTTGATATTGTAATGGATAGAATAAAAACATTTTTACTTCCAATATATGAAAAGATTTTAAAGAGGGAAGAGTTTTTCAAGAAGTGGGATAACAATAAAGGAAGATGGATCAAATTTATTCAAAGATAAGATCTTATCAATAATAAAGATTTAATCCTGGCAGATTTATTATCCTCTGAGACCCTTATTTTATAAGGGTTTCAGAAAGGCCTTTTTCTACAGTAAAGGAGAAAAATAGAGGAACAGGAAAACTGATTTTTAGCTAAGCAAGGGAGATAAGTATATATAGAATTAGAGTATTATCAGTTTTTAGAGGAAAAAATAGCAAGGCTCTAAAACGCAGAAAATATAAGGGTTTCTGCGTTTTTTTGTTATATAAGATGTTGATAGTACTTCTAAAAGATGGAGAAAATAAGGCAAAAAAGGGCTAAAAACTCTATTTTTAGCAGCCTGAAAGCCTTGCAATATAAGGCTTTCAGAGAAATATCGCCGTAGTGGCGTTTTTTGAAGTGGGGTAAGGTGATTGTTCATATTTTTCAAAATAGACGCTTAAAACGGCTTAAAATGGCTTATTTTAGATGCAGGCGGAAAGCCCTATTTTATAAGGGTTTGAGCGAGGTTTTGGAGTGAGGACTTGAAGTGAGGGTAAAGATATTTTAAAAGTTTGTGCAAACTATACAAATAATATTTCAAAAAAAGTGAAATATTCATACTATTATACAAAGGAAATGTTATATATGATGGCGTATATTTTATAACGGTAAACAAATTAAAGAGATATATAGTTCCTAATTGAGGTATAAAAAACGATGAAAATAGTTGTAGCCCCTGATTCTTTTAAAGGTAGTTTAACTGCTGTAGAAGTATCAGATGCAATAGAGCAAGGAGTAAGAGAAATCTTTCCGGAAGCTGAAATTGTAAAAATCCCTATGGCTGATGGTGGAGATGGAACAGTCCAGTGCCTGATTAATGCCACCGGAGGAGAAATTTTAAGAGAGAAAGTTACAGGTCCCTTGGGAGATGAAGTTTTGGCTTCTTACGGAATTTTGGGAGATAAGAAGACGGCAGTTATAGAGATGGCTGAAGCGTCAGGATTAACTTTAATTCCAGAAAATAAAAGAAATCCGTTAATAACCACTACCTACGGAACCGGTCAATTAATTAAAGCATCATTAGATCAGGGGTGCAGAAAGATGATTATCGGGATCGGAGGAAGTGCTACCAATGACGGAGGGGCCGGTATGGTCCAGGCCTTAGGAGTTAAATTGTTAGACCGAGAGGGGAAGGAAATAGGTTTTGGAGGAGGAGAACTAAAAAAAGTTTTCCGAATTGATACAAAATACTTAGATAACCGCTTATCCGAGACTAAAGTATTAATTGCATCGGATGTGAGTAATCCGCTTTGTGGACCAAAAGGGGCTGCTCGAATATATGGACCTCAGAAAGGAGCCACTCCAGAAGTAATTAAAGAACTGGATGAATCTCTGGCTTATTTTGCTGAAATAATAAAAAGAGACTTAAATAAAGATGTAAAGGATATACCGGGTGCAGGAGCGGCCGGGGGTTTGGGGGCAAGTTTAATAGCTTTCTTAAATGCAGAACTTAGACCAGGTATTGAGATTATGATTGAGATAGTAAAACTCGAACAAGCTATTAAAGATGCTGATCTGGTAATCACCGGTGAGGGAAAGATTGATAGTCAGACTATCTACGGAAAGGCTCCAATAGGAGTAGCCAAGATCGCTAAAAAGTATAATATTCCGGTAATAGCTGTGGCTGCGATTATCGGTGATGATGCTGATATTGTGCATCAATATGGAATTAGTTCTTTAATTAGTGTTTCCGGGCAACCTATGAGATTAGAAGAATCAGTTCCCAACAAAGTTGCTTTAATCAAAAATAGCATAAAACAATCTATGAGGGCAATAAAGACAGGGAAAGAATTGAAGATTCGATTATAAAAACTATAAATAAGCATAATCATTTCTCTTAACAAAAGGAGTAGAATAATTTGATAAAAATAGGTCTGATTGGCTGTGGAAATATTTGCAATATAGCACATATACCGGCTTATAAAAAAATATCTGAATCAAGAGAATTAAAGATAATTGGAACCTGTGATATTATTAAAGAAAAAGCAAAAAATATAGCAATAATAACAAAGGCGAAAAATATTTTTACTGACTATCGCGAATTATTAAAGTTAGATTTAGACCTGGTAGATATTTGTACTCCAACTTATACTCATTCTGAAATAGCTATTGCTGCCGCTAAAGCAGGAAAAGATGTAATATGTGAAAAACCGATCGCTCTTACATTAAAAGATGCCCAAGAGATGATTAATGCTTCTGTTCAGTATAAGAAAAAATTATTTATCGCTCATGTCAGAAGATTTGATCCACGTTTTCAACATATAAGAGATGATATTATACAAGACAAAATTGGGAAACCTGTCTTTATCCGAATTACTGAAAGGCAGTGGTTACCCTTTTCAGGGGATAGTTGGTTTTGGAAATCTAATTTAAGCGGAGGAGTGATAATAGACATTGGTGTCCATATAGCTGATATGTTTCGCTGGTTTTTTAATAGTGAACCGGTTGAAGTATTTGCTACCGGAAGGATGGTTCGTGAAGAAGCAAAAAAGAATGGAACTTTTGATCATGTTGTAGTAATGTATAAATTTGCCCAAAGAGAAACGGCTTTTATGGAGATTAGTTGGGTTTTTCCTTCTGAAGGTTCAACATTATATCATTATTTAGATATAGTAGGTAGTAAAGGAAAAATAGAATATTCTAATCGAGATAACAACCCAACTATCATGGTTACAAATAGAATTTCCTTACCCAGATATTCTTTGCTAATGTCTACTTTTCCTGAAGCCTTTGAGAAAGAATTGAGTCATTTTTTAGATTGTATTGAATACAATACATCATCTCTGGTTACAGTTCAAGATGCTAAAAAGGCATTAGAGATGTGTTTAGCAGTAGGTCAATCTGTAAGGGAGAAAAAATCTATAAAATTATCTTTATAACAATATTTAACAAAAATAAAGGAAAGAAAAATGAGTTATAAGAAACTTAAGATGGGAGTTATAGGTTATGCTCACCCTCATGTTCTTAATTATGTGCCGATAATCGCTAATCACCCAAGAATAAATTTTTCTGGAATATTTGGAGGAGATATCAATGTAGAACTTGCTAAATCAGATGCCCGGAGATTTAAGGTAAAGTATTACAAAGACATAGAGGAATGCTTAAGTAGTGAGGAAATAGAAGCTATTTATATCGGTTCAGAAACAAATAGACATCTGGAAATTGTAGAGTTGGCTACCCAATATAGGAAGCATATTTTGTGTGATAAACCTATTAGTATAACACTTAAGGAAGCAGATATAATTATTAAAATGACTCGTTCTGCAAAAGTAAAATTAATGGTTCCTTTTAATCCCAGGTTTATGATACCCCTAATGAAGGCAAAAAAAGATATTGAAGAAAATAAGATAGGAGATTTGATATATATTTATACTATTTCAGAATATGGGAAAATTCCTTCTCTAATTAAAGGGTTCGATACTAATTGGCTTTTTGATCCTCAGAAGTCGGGGGGAGGTGGTTTTGCTGATACCGCTCCTCATGGCATTGATTCTTTAAGATGGTTAGTTAATAGTGAAGTAAAAACTGTGTATGCGGATATTGGTAATAAAATTTTTCCAAATCTGGAAGTAGATGATATAGGTACAGTAATAATTGAATTTAAAAATGGGGTAATTGGAGTTTTAGGAGCAGGTTGGGCAAATCCTGAGAGCTATCCTACCTGGTTAGACATAAGATATGAAATATTAGGAACTAAAGGATTTATTGATATTAGTAAACCTTATCATGATTTAGCAGTTTATGGAAAAGAAAAAATGGTTAGGGAATATTGGTGGAGAAACGATGTAAGAATGATATTGGATGAATTTATAGATTGTATCTTTGAAGACAGAGATCCAATAATTACTGGGGAGGATGCAAGAGCTTCTTTAGAAATAATTTTAGCTGCTTATAATTCATCAAAGAATGGAAAAGTTATTAGACTTCCTGTAACTAATACTGCGTAAAGGGATTGTATAAATTATTTAAAAAATAAGTTAATAAAAATAATATATTGGTAATTTTTCTTTCTAGCCCTGCAGGTTTGGGTAGCTGTAAACATGATTAGTAGTTAGAATAAGGGGGGTGATAAAAATATAAAATATCTTATTTTGATTTGATGACAAGTATTGCAAAGATTAAAATTAAAAAAGGAGGAATTTAAAATGTTAAAGAGATTTATTGTGGTTTTGGTTATCAGTATGCTTTTAACTTCAGCTGTCTTTGCTGGAGAAGTGCTAAACTTTGTATCCACACAGATGGAACCAGCAGCCGAGCAGGTGTTTGCCAAAGGGGTATTAATTAAAGGCTTTACCGATGAGACTGGTATTGAAGCAGAGTTCATAACTATGCCGGATTATCATGATATGTTTATCCGTCTATCTGCTGAAGTTGAGGCCAAAAAAGTAACTACATCGCTTGTTTGCGAGCTACATAGTGGGCTCGATCTAATGAATGCGAAGGGCCTATTCGACGACCTTACTGGTATCGTACTACCCAATCGGACATTCATTAAAGCACTGGAAGACTATTCTGTTATAGCTGGTAAAAAAGTTTATGTACCATTGATGCAGGCAACCTATGTAATGATAGTAAATAAGAAAGCATTCGAGTATTTACCAGCTGGTTTGACTGTTGAGGATATAACTGGTGCAAGCGAGAAATGGTCTTATGATGCGTTACTCAGTTGGTCGAAAAATCTTAATGATGCATTCAAGGGTCCTAAACTTGGTTTCCCAATGAGTCCCGATGGCTTATGGCATCGCTTCTTACATGGTTATATTCATCCGTCGTACACCGGTTATCAAGCAGCAGCATTTGACAGTTTACGAGCAGTTAAATTATGGGAATATCTGAAAGAACTCCTACCGTATATGCATCCATCAAGCTCTATTTGGGCGGCAATGGATGAACCTTTACTCAAAGAAGAAATACTTGTTGCTTGGGACCACACCGCAAGAGTAAAGAATGCTTTAATCGAGAAACCAGAAGATTTTGCTGTCGTTCCTGTCCCCTGCGGGCCTCAAGGCAGGGGTTATATAACAGTTGCTGTAGGCTTGGCAATTCCCGTAGATGCACCGCAGAAGGAGAACGCCATTAAGTTGATCGATTATCTCACAAAACCAGATGTACAGGTTAAAATTCTTGAGAATGTAGGTTTCTTCCCCATAGTAAAAGAAGCAGAAGGTGCCATCCCAGTAGGACCACTAAAGATTTTAGCTACAGGAGTGCTTGCACAATCAGGAGCTGCAGATTCGGTAATGGTGATGATACCCAGTCTTGGTGCGAAAGGCGGCGAATTTACTGCAACTTATCGTGATGTATTTACTAAGATAGTCGTCGGAGGCGCTGATATTGAAACGACTATTACAGAGGCAGCAGATAAGTTAAGAGCGATATTTGAAGAAGTTGGTGTACCATTGTTATAACAGGTAATTCATTTGCGCCTCTCTATAAAAATTAAGCTTTTTACTTACAGTGAGAGGCGCATTCTTTTAATAATTTGTATAAGGAGAGAGAATGATATCTTTTAGCCGCAGAGAAAAAAATTGGATGCCTTATCTGCTTTTCCTTCCGGTCTTGATTTATTTAGCTGGATTTGTTGGTTATCCTTTAATAAAAGCTTTAGGGATTGCTTTCACTTCTGAAGCAGGAAAGCTTAGCTTTGAGAATTTTATTACTTTGACTCGAGATTATACCTTTTGGAAAGCATTAAAAAATACATTGTTATTCTTGATTATTATAGTGCCATTACAGGTTATTCTCGCATTCTTGCTTGCACTTTTCGTGAACAGTAGATTTAAAGGTTATATGACCGTGCTCTATATCATTTCCATACCTTTAGCATTGAGTGATGTGTCAGCTGCCCTAATGAGCTATAATATTTTCACTTCACATGGGTTTCTAAACAAGTTTTTAATGAGTTTAGGTATTATCGAGACACCTATTTACTTTTTTGGTTTAGGATTAAGTTCACGTGCTTTCTGGGTCATAGTACTAACCGAGTTGTGGAGAGCAACCCCTTTGGTGTTTGTCATCCTTCTGGCTAGTCTTCAGATGATAAGCAAGGATTATTTTGAGGCAGCTGATGTGTTTGGATTTAGTAGCTGGCAAAAGTTTTTTTATATAACATTACCACTGACTATGCCGAGTCTGCAATCTGCTTTACTTATTCGAACGCTCTTTGCATTTCAGATATTTAGCGTTGTTTGGCTTCTTTCCGGTAGAGATATTCCGATACTGGCAGGGGAGGTATATTATCAGCAAGCAGAGCTTAACAATTTTCGGCTTGCAGCAACTTATGGTTTTATTATTGCTCTCATCTGTATACTCATTAGTTGGGCATATATTACTTTTTTAAAAACCAAGCACCTTGAAGCATAAATGTGGTTTGAAAAGTAGAAATTATAAGTTTATTAATATTATAGAAAGGTAAACATGGAGAAACAGAGAATTCCTATAATCTTAAAAATTAAACAAATGGTTACCATCATCATTGCGGGGTTAATTGTGATATGGTTTTTGACACCATTGGTACTGATTACAATCTCAGCTTTCGCCTTACCTGAGGATTACTATCAGATTGAGAAAGTGATACCCACACATTTCACTATAAATCAATTTAAAGCCCTTTTCTTTGAGCTTGAAGCGTGGAAGGCTATTCTAACCAGTATTAAAGTTGCTGGATTAACTATGTTACTTAGTTTTGTAATTGGTTTGCCTGCAGGTTATGCGTTATCAAGGTATATCTTTCCTGGTAAGAACTTTTTAAAATTATTGTGCCTTGCGACAAGGATGTTTCCTTTAATGGTCTTGGCCATACCTTTGCTCATAATTTTTATGAGAATGGGGCTAAGTGATACAATCTGGGGCATAGCTTTAGCGCATACTGCTATGGTATTGCCGATGATTATCCTTATATCTTCAAGCATTCTATCGAGCATATCAGTGGACTATGAAGAGGCGGCAATGATTTTTGGTCTCTCACGCATACAGGCATTCTTTAGGATAACTTTACAACTTGCCCTGCCTGGTCTGGCCGCCTCAGCAATCTTTGCATTTATCATCTCATGGAATGAAGTGTTCGTTGCAACTATATTGACTTTGACAAACAGGACACTGCCAGCACATATTCTCAGAACTGCAATGGCTTCGCCAGATTATTATAAATTTACTGCTGGGTTTATTATGGCTATACCAGCAATGGTCTTTATTTTCTTTGTAAGAAAGCATCTGGTAACTATGTGGGGCATCTCGCTTAAGTAAATTTTTATAGGTTTAACAATCTCGGATGAGAGAAAGAGGGGTAAAATAAGATTGGTTAAGGTAAGACTTAAAGGTTTGAAGAAATATTTTGAAAGAGTGAAAGCGGTTAATGATATAAACTTGGAGATCAGACCAGGTGAGTTTGTGGTATTGCTTGGTCCCTCTGGCTGTGGTAAGACGACATTATTACGCTGTGTATCTGGTTTGGAGAGGGTTACTACAGGTAGAGTCTTTTTCGATGACGATGACATGACCTATCTTCCACCAAAGGATAGGAATATATCGATGGTATTTCAAAATTATGCTGTATGGCCACATATGACTGTGGATAGCAATATCGCTTTTCCATTAAGGGTTAAAAAATACTCTCAGAAGGAGATAAAGAAGCGAGTTGTCTGGGCAGCTAAACTTTTAGGGATAGATAGTTTATTGGACCGCTATCCAGCACAGCTTTCCGGCGGGCAAAGACAACGAGTGGCGGTTGCAAGAGCGATTGTGATGGAGCCAAAGGTATTATTGATGGATGAACCACTATCTAATCTTGATGCACTATTGCGGGTTAGAATGCGTACCGAAATAAAAAAATTACAGGAAAGTCTTAAAGTCACCACAATTTATGTCACCCACGATCAGGTAGAAGCGATGACCATGGGTGACCGGATCGCTGTAATGGAACAAGGCATACTCCAACAGTTTGGCAGTTCTGATGAGATTTATCATAATCCGGTCAATACCTTTGTGGCTGGATTCATCGGCTCACCACAGATGAATTTTATTGAAGTTGGGATCGTGAGTCAGAAAGAAGTGTTATGCTTGAGAACGAAGGGTTTAGTAATACCTTTATTGGATAAATTTAAAGATAAAGTTTCTAAGCTTTCAGACAAGAGAAATTATATCTTAGGCATAAGACCCGAACATATTTATATAACCGGTCGAGCACAAACAGACCAGGTAGCATCAACAAAAGGCAAAGTCTACTTTGCAGAGTTGTTACGATCAGACACAGTTATTCATTTAGAAAAAGAGTTTGGGTTTCTTGTAGTTAAAGCACCGGGTGATTTGAAAGTAAAAGAGGACAAGGAACTCGAGGTCTTACTTGATCTTTTAAGAATACATCTATTCGATAAAGATACAGGCAAAGCAATATTCTAAGAGTTGAAATGAAGGCGCTGACATTAAAGTGATAGCTTACCTTCATAATTTTTTCTGGAAAAGATTCCATTACAGTAGTCCCACCAGTCACACAATAAAAGTTTTACTTGCTACCCATTTTCCTCCCCGGGGTAACCAGATAAAAAATAGGGCTATTAATAGTAACCATGTTACTCTTCACCTCTTGTTTAATAAATTTGATAGAATCAATTGTAAACTGAGAACCGAGAATTGAAAACCAAAAACTATAAAAGAGGAGCATTAAGTATGAAAGCAATAATTTTAGCTGGTGGATATGCCAAGAGACTCTGGCCTTTAACTAAAAATAAGCCTAAGCAATTACTCTCTGTGGGCGGAAGGCCGATGATTGAGTATATTATAGAGAAATTAGAGACTCAAAAGGAGATAGATAAGATTATAATATCTACCAACGAAAAATTTGAAGAAAATTTTAAGCAATGGCTATCAGAATATAAATCAACTAAAGATATTTCTTTGGTCATTGAGCCAACTTTATCAGAAAAAGATAAATTAGGGTCGGTAGGAGCATTGGGATATTTAATAAAGAAAAAGAATTTTAATGAAGAATTAATGATCATCGGAGGGGATAATCTCTTTGAATTTGCTTTAAGAGACCTAATTAATTATTATAGAGAAAAAAAAGGAGATGTAGTTGCCTTATATGATCTAAAATCTATTCAGAAAGCTCAAAATTATGGAGTAGCAAAGGTCGATGAGGAAATGAGGATAATAGATTTTGTAGAAAAACCCGAAAACCCTCCTTCTACCCTGGTTTCCACCGCCTGTTATATGTTATCTCCAGAAGGGGCAAGAAGTATTTTAACTTATTTAGATACAGGAGAAAATCCTGATGCCATAGGATTTTTTATAAAATGGTTAATCAAAAGAGAAAGAGTTTTCGGATTTGTATTTTCGGGTAGATGGTTCGATATCGGCTCTTTAGAATCACTTAAAGAAGCAGATTTAATATATAGTAAAAAGAAGGAGGAAAATTTGTAATGAAAGACAAAGTAAATATAGTAGTAGGTATTTGTACTAAGAATGTTGAAGATACCATCGAGGGAGTAATTAAAGTAGTTGACCAGGGTCTGAATGACTATTTTCCGGAGAAGAAAAGTTTAATTATAGTCTCAGATGGTTTTTCTAAAGACCATACTAAAGAGAGGGCTAATAAAACTGTAACCAGAACACAGAAGATGGTACTGGATCAAGTTGGGAAAATCGGGAAGGGAAATGGAGTAAAAACCATATTTATTAAGGCAGAAGAAGTAGGAGCAGAGGCGGTAGCTTTGGTAGATGGTGATCTTACCAGTATAATCCCGGAATGGTTAAAATATCTGATTCAACCTATATTAAAAGAATATGATCTTGTTGCCCCATTTTATGTAAGACATAAATATGATGGGGTGATTACCAATCATCTGGCTTATCCTCTGACTCGAGCACTTTACGGGATTTCTATCAGACAGCCCATTGGGGGAGAATATGGTCTATCTAGTAAAATGGTGAAAAAACTGTTGGTTCACCCTCTTTTCCCGGCTGAATTTGGGATAGATATATTTATTACTACGGTTGCTGCCTGTGAGGATATGAAGATGATAGAAGCGAAACTGGGGATAAAGAGTCATGAGTCCACAAAAGATTATAAAGATCCTAAGGTGCTATTAGTTCCAATGTTTAATCAGGTAACAGGAAGTATTTTAGATTTGACCATTTTTTATAAAGATTTTTCTAAAAGGAAAGTAGCAGATAAAAGCGTAGAGAGGATTGGAATAAAAGAAGTAGAGACGCCTAAAGAGGTGGTTATGGATATACCAGGGCATATAAATGATTTTAAATCCGGATATAAAGAGATAATGAAGGCAAAGAATTTTTTCTTATCAGCAGAGATAATATCTTCTTTAGATAAAATATCCAAAAGTTCCGGTGAGGAGGACTTTAATTTTCCTATAGATTTATGGGCTCAAATAGTATATCATAGTTTAAACTATTATGAACAGAAAAAAGATAGAAAAGAAGATATTTTAGAGATATTAAGAATTTTATGGCAGGGGCGCTTAGCCAGTTTTGCCATTGAAACAAAAGATTTAAATGTGGAACAATCAGAGGAAGTAATTCAACAGCAAGTAGAAGCTTTTAAGGAATACAAAGAAAAAATATGGCAATAATGAAAAGGCAATATATATAATGGTAGAAAAAAAAGGTGTAGAAAAAAAATATTCTATCGGCGTTGATTTGGGAGGAACGAATATTGTCAGTGTAATAGTGAATTGCCAGGGGAAGATAGTAAACCGCCTGAAAGTTCCAACTTTAACCGAAAGAGGTAAAGAAGCTACCATTAAAAGAATAATAGAGACCATCCATGAAAATATTGTTCAATCCACCATAGCTCTTGATGATATAATAGGAATAGGGATTGGAGCACCAGGTCCTCTTGATGTTAAAAGAGGAATCATCAATTTTGCTCCTAATCTTCCCGGATGGATAGATGTCCCTTTAAGGAAAATATTGGAAGATGAATTTAATATGAAAGTTGTTTTAGAAAATGATGCTAATTCAGCTGCCTGGGGTGAACGCTGTTTTGGGGCAGGCCAAGGTGTAAATAATTTAGTATGTTTTACTCTGGGTACCGGAATCGGCGGCGGAATAATTATTAACGGAAAGATATATCATGGTAATAATTATGGTGCAGCAGAGTTAGGACATATAACTGTAAATAAAGATGGTCCTCGTTGTAATTGTGGTAACTATGGGTGCTTGGAAGCCTATTCTTCTGCTACCGGGATTAAAAATAGAATAAAAAACAGAATAAGAGAGGGAATAAAGAGTGAATTCTTAAATTTTGATAGTGATGATGAGTTATTTGAATCACTCAGATTAAAATTAATTTTTGAAACAGCCCGCAAAGGGGATAAATTAACTAAAGGTGTGGTTGAAGAGGCCATCTCTTATTTAGGTATAGCCATTGCTAATATCGCTAATATATTGAATCCTGAAATGGTAGTACTGGTGGGAGGAATAACTAATGAAGGCGATAAGCTACTTATTCCCCTTAGAGAGGAAGTAAAAAAGAGAGCATTTTATTCCAATTATAAATCTCTTAAAATTGTTATTGGGAAATTGGGTGGAAACGCTGGCGTTCTTGGTGCAGCAGCTCTACTGCGGATTCCTAATAACTGTTCCTGCTAAGTCAGCCTTTTTGGGAATAAGGATACAAGTTTTACGATAGGGAATAGATTAAAGTAAAAAAAGTTAAAGTGAATACGAACGATTGAAAAAAAATAAAATTTTTTTATATATAAAAGAGGGTTTTTTAAATTTTTATCGAACTATAGTAATATAAGTAAAAATTAAAAGTATTGGAGGTAAAAATGTCAAAAAATTTAATAGTTTTATTTATAATAATTTTATTAATTGTTGGCGGTTTTGGTATTTATACTTATGA
>JABUBM010000064.1_pt1 | contig 23234 bp, 24 predicted proteins | sample 7240321 | NCBI WGS metagenome assembly JABUBM01 (sample SAMN07256344, study PRJNA390944) | subsurface metagenome | isolation source: Methane hydrate marine sediment | place: Pacific Ocean: Eastern North Pacific, ODP site 1244 | collected 2002
GGCTATGGTTACTCTAGGCAGCATACGATTAACTTTAAGATTATTTAAATGGCTAGTTAAATGGCTACGAGAAAGGAAAAAGCGAAAGGGTGCGACACCCTGAGGGCACAGGGAAAAAGGTGTAGCAGATGAAAAAAGTGAACATACACCTCTAGCAGAAAAGCAAAGCAGCCAGCACTGTTTGACTTCTAGTATGTTGCTAGCCGTATATTACTAAAGGGGTCGGGGGTTCAAATCCCCTGGCCCCTTTTTTGCGCCTAAACCCCTGAGGCACCACCAAATCCACTAACCACTCGCGAAAAGTGCCTAGATTTTGACTACAGAGCGTCTGTTATTGGAAGTAGGGGCTCCGGCTACGAGAACCAGCCCGGAGGCCCTTTTTCGTGCCGTGACTGCACAATCTAAGCTTATGTGCAATGGTAAACAATAATGACTTTTGTTCAACTACACAACTGAACGTCAAAAAGTTCAGTCTTCCAACCACATCACAACCTTTATCTTTTTTATTGGCACTTACCTACGAAGCAGCAGTAAGTTAATAGGTGTTAGAAGCGCTGATATGCGGGCACTTTGCTTTTCAAGCACTGTATTAGGTAAAAGACTCGTTGCATTATTTTTATATTTATTAAGAATATAGTATATTTTAGGAAAGGAGAAGAATGACAACCAAGAACACATCACATTTGGCTGGTGAGTTTTTGATTGCAGGTGAGCTGTCAAGGAGAGGCTATCCCGTTTCTATTACTATGGGGAATGCTAAGTCTGTTGATATTTATGCTGATACTCAAAAAGGTGTAATCAGAGTTGATGCAAAGGCTGGTAGGGCAAAGGGTAACTGGCCAATATCTAAGAATGCTATCAGCAAAGATGTATATTACATATTTGTGTATTTACAGACTACAAAGGGGATAAGAAACTGTAAAGCCCCTGAATACTTCGTAGCTTCGGGAGAAGATATTCTATCACAGAACCTCATACAAATTTGGGGAACTAGACAAGGTATTCCATATTCTACGTTGAATACAAGTAGTTATAAGGACAGATGGGACAAATTGCCATCCCCATAAATTGGGCATAGCAGCGTCAAAATCTAGTACTATGGTAGGGTTGCCCATAACTCAATCGCTATGATAAAAATATTTCATAAGAATAAAGGAAATGCTCATGCATAATTCTCAACAGACAACACTTAAAGCATTGATGACACCTCCTGAACTGAAAGCCAACATAAAGAAGAAGGCTAAAGATTATCTGACATGGATACGGCGGAACTCCGATGTACCTATTCCGGAAGACCAATACGTACTGAGTTCAAAGTATGACTTTGATTTCAGTAGTGATTTCAGGCATCTGAATTTCCATCCGGGCATAATGGAGCAGGCCAAGGATCTCCTCACAGGGCGAGTAGACCGTCGATACAATGACGCTTCTTCGGACATCGCCATACACGACTATGTAGGACACATTGCCAGCTCACAAGCGCTCTGCTGGAATGTCGTTATGCCGATGAAGAAGCACGACAACTTCACTCCACTATTTGAAGTACTGAGTTCAGCGTTCCAAGAAGGAGGACTTGATTCTGAATTCGACTTCGGGATAGAAACTTCCGTTGTTCTTGAGCTAAATGTGGGTGAAGACTTGGGTGAGGGGAGATTAGCCACATCCATAGACCTGTATCTGCGGACACCGCAGGGCAAGGTATGCGCTGTAGAGTTCAAGTTAACGGAGGATGATTTCGGAAAGTGTAAGCTGCCTAAAGCTAAGAAATGCGATGGTAGTTATGGCAGCCCCAAGAACATCGGAAGAAACAACGGTCATATGTGCTACCTAGCGCGGATAGGAAGGCGATACTGGCAGCTTGGTGGACAATACAACCTGCTTAATCCAACAAGGGTGAATGATCCATGCCCACTAAACGAGTACTACCAAGCACTGCGCAATCTTATGGTCGCCAAGAAACGGGCAGGAGAATCGCTTGGCAAAGAAGTGAGGGGGATATTCGTATTGGCAGCGGATGAGCGTAATAGCGCTTTTTGGGGGTCTAGTAATCGTTTCGATAGCCTAAGGAACTATCTGAATGAGGTAAGAGAAGAATATGTTCCAGACGTGTTTCGAATTTCAACCCAAGATATTGTGAGAGGATTCTCTGGAAGTCTTGAGGGTTATAAAGAGTACTTCGCTGTAAAATATGGATACTAATGACCTGCCCCCACAAAGGATACCACTTATAGAGTTAGAGTTACCGGTATTCTAACCTCAGGAGTAGGTCAAGGTCGCTATGACTGAGATCGCACTATGTAGGAAATAATAAAGTAGAAAATGATGCCGTCCTTCTTCGGCGGTAACTTAATGAGTAGATGTGACTTTATGCAATTTTGTCACATTCAATCGTTATTGATACTTGAATCGGTTTATTCGCGCCATCTTTCTAGTTTTTCAAGATAATATGAAGCTAGTGCAATAGCCATATATCTTCACAATCTGCAGTCTGATGCGTTCGAAATTCCTGGATGAGAACCACTATAGCTAGCAAACCTGAAAAAACTAGACACAAGTCTCGCTTCAGTATCGCCCTCGATGAATCCTTTATCTTGTAATAACTGTCGTCTTTGACCTCCTGGGTCTTTTCTAATAGCCTCATCATTCCATATAGTTACTGCGATTTGATCGAAAAGATCTTGAAGAAAGCTTCTTAGAGCAGCGTTTGATGCCTCCCAATTACCACCAAGGTAATTATCATAAGCTTGTTCTAAATGATTCTTTGCCACATCAAAACTGTATTTATGTAGTAATGTCTCAACTAGACCCTCCTCTTGTAGAGGTTCAACAGTCGGGGAAATGAGAGGTATAAGCTCTCCATTATGAACTTGGAAACCATCAGCGTTTAATGCTCTCTCTAGTTCTGGATAAATTTCAGAGAAGTTGTATTCCCTTTCCTTCAACCACGCACAGGTGTCATCCAAGACCTCTCTAACTATCATATTCAAATTATCAAATGCGTGTTCATCACCGGCGTCAATTAAATGTTGAAAGACATCGGTCACCTTTCTATTTTTTGCAGTTAACCTTCCTGACCGTGTGTAAATATTAAGTAATCCATACTTGAAAAAGAAACCTCTAAGTTGTGAATCAGTCCTTCCACTTAGAGTCTCTATGATGTAACTAAGGGTTCGATTGCTAAAGTGTAATTGAACTGTTCCGTCAGTCATCCTCAAACTCTCTCACTTTCCCAGCCACGCCGAGACTCTGTCCCCGAAGTAAAGGTATCTTTCAATCTCTTCTCAAATGCCCAAGTATTTGTAGCATTCGGGTAGCGGGATTTCCTGTATCGTAGGTCGCTTTCTTTGCAAATTCCTGTAGCTGTCCGATGTATTCCGCATAGGTTTCATTAATGACTAGTTCAAGCCCCTTTATTTTCTTCAGTTCATCCCTTACACCGGGTCTCACCACAGGTGACCAAAACATGAAGTGACGGTCAGCGAAATAATCAGATAGGTAATTATCAGCATACTCTTGCATTTTTAAATATTTCGTTCTTATTCTCTTTGCGGTAGTTATTTTGCTACTTCCATAAAGCAATCCATCTAGGTGGGTAGTAACTTCACACAGATATGCAGTTCTATTCTTGAAATCCAATCCCATTACATCTAGTTCATCAAGACCTACAAGACCACCACCTGGACGTCGGACGTTGTAGTCAACTAAATCACACCCTTTGAGGAGTTTGAGACAAGCACCTACTATGTATTCACCCATTTCGGTTTTCATCAGTCTATCCCGTTATTGATACTACTATTCGAGTCTGAATGTTCCAGCACCATCAAATAAGTTGCATCTGTCACGGTTAAACGCTTGGTAGAGACGATCACAGATTGCTTTAGTTAGCATTTTGCGTTCCTCAGAGATATTATCAGCGTAAAACTTGCCCAATTCAAGATGTTGTTCTTGCCATTTTACCCTACTGTCTTCGGTTGAGTGTCCACTGACAGCGAGCCATATGCCCTTAGCATTTAATATTGACAAGCTTACCACTAGTGGTGTCAGCGGTAGATATTGCTCATAAACACTTTCAATAAATCGCATAAAATTTACTATCAAAGGGATTTCAACTCCGTTAGAGATGTAAATCCCGTGTTCGTTTTCTATTAGTTTGCCAAACTCAATGTAACCGTTTGAGAATACCTCAATGTATTCATCGAAGGAAGGATTATTGTAGTAGGGAGTGCTTTGGTCTGCTCTTAAACCGTTTATTGTAGGGTATGGTTGCCCACACGAAATCCTGCCTCTTGGCAATTGTCGTGGCGGGTTAAGTATCATTTGATGTAAGTTATTATCCTGATTGTCAAATATAACTTCATCACGCATAAAGGTAGGTGAAGCAGATATTACCATCTGTGTTTGGTTACCAATGTTTTCGAGAATCTGTGCCTTTCTAGTGAAAAGAAAACGATCTAAGCGGTTTAGATTAGATAATCGTTTATCGAAGGCTTCCCCAATCTCATCAATTGTCATCTTATCCTTTTGTCTACCGTGCCTCTTCCAAAACTGATTCAACCCTTTATAAGTTACCATGTGGGGTGCGTTGATACTCTCTGGAATAGAGATAACAATTACCACTCTTCCATTGCTTAACGATATATCTTCTACACCCAAACCCACTATTCTTCTATCTATGTTATCTAAACAGCTATTCGTTATTCGCTCTATGTGGTTACCTGCTTCAATACCGTCTATCCTTGTGGGGATACCTTCTTCATCTTCCTCAATACCAACTACTATATACCCCCCATGATGATTTGCCATTGAAGTTATGTCTCTTAGCATCTCCCGCTTATCGTCATCAGAGTTCCCGTACATATCCCTCTTGTATTCAACAGTATCCCGCTCTTGCACTTGGTCATTCACAAGTCTTTGAAGGTCTTGCTCCTGCAGGTCAGACAATTTCTTACTACGAAAAAGCATAATGTTCTACCTCCCGCTATTATCAGCAGTCACCTTCCTTGACCTGTTGCAAGCGTTTGACCAAGTGTTCATACTTCTGTCCCGACAGCGTCTTATCCATTAGATTCTGTATCTCGCCATCCAACATCTTTGCTATTTCCGGACTACTTACCCACTTTTCAAGTTGTTTCGCTGCTTTCAAGTCATAGAATATCCTGTCTGCATATGCTCTATTATACTCGTCCGAGTCCTCTGGACTGATTTTCATCAAATACGTCTGAATAACCGCCATCTTATCGTAGAATTGCATATCTGCTATAGCCGTGACTTTCTTATCTGAGTTCAAGGAGATATTCATAGCAAGGGACGCAATGCTAACGCTTATTATTCCAATCCCCAACCCTGCTACGTCTAATCTCCAAACGACACCAGACCAAAGAGCTTGCTGATACGATGATAGAAGAAGACCTATACCGATGATGAGAAAAGTTATCCAAGCGGCATTTGATACTTGCATAGGATACTTTTTCATTAGCCACCAAACCACAACAGCAAGGACTACAGCGACAGGCAGTGCAATAATATCAGGCAGGTTATAAACTACTGCGAGAATCGCGGTTATTAATCCTGCTACTATTCCAGCTAGGAGACCATAAATATATTCAATCGCTCTGTTAGATCTGGTTTCTGATTTCTTAGTTTTTGCAATTTTCATTGTTAACCTCGCTTGACAGAACTTTACTATAAATGTCCTTGAAGTGCAAAAGCTCCGGGCTGCTTCTTTGCTGACCCACCACTCTAGAAAAGACGTGGAGAATTTGGGAAAACAGACTGACTATTTGCCGGCATCTACTAAGCGTACCGGAGGAAGTAAGTGAAGAGGATTAGGAGTTTCTCATCGCGGAATACTCATCAAAACTTAGTAACAGCTAGGTGTGGATACATGCGACAAAACGGACATTTGTTGCATATCCAAGAAATGTAAAGTCGCGGAGGTATACAAAGCGCTAGAAAGTGCAATTGTATTTCGGTTACACTTAAAGTACTTGCCCTATATATTGGAGGCTAATAATTGAATTACCAGATGAAAGCCTGCTAGACTATTATAATTTACGTGGTCATTCCTATGAAGCGCTCTAACGGCACAGTCATCATTTTACGCTGTAAAAATTTCCTTATTTCATTATCTGGCATGTTGACTAACTCATGTGTAAATCCCATTCTTTCACGTAATACTTCCGCAACCTGTTTTGGCCAATATGCCATACTCATCTGAATAATGGTGCCTTCAATTGCCTCAGCTAGTCTTTCAATTCGGCTTCCTTTACCTATATGGTCTACGAGTATTATGGTAGCCAAATACCATCTCCCACGACCATATTCAACTTCTCTCTCAAATCTTGAGACTTTGTCCAAAGATATCTCGGGGTTACCTCTACCAATAAAGCCTATGTCAAACCGCGCTCCCTGACCAGCTTGATACAACAAGGTGGCATCGCTTTCGCGCTTTTCCCCTGCGGAGGATAGCCAGAATACACGTTTTGGGCTAACTAAGTTCTCCATTGGCACAAACTCAAATCCGAGAATGCTCAATAACGAACCAAGTATCAAGCGTTCAAATAACTTACCATACGTAGATTTCTCAGAACCACGTATAGCTAGTGTTTGGGCCCCAACTGTTCCTAAGAGTTCAACAATAAAGTTCCAATTTATTTCCGCCTTCTCACTAGGGCTCAATTCGAGTGCACCACTTAATTCTCCATAATCTGATTCACACGCAGAAACTACCTCTCTACATATATTTATGTACTCGTCTTTATACCTATCTAGTGATTCCAAGCTATCCCGTAAAACATTTTGGGTTGCCTTATTGGTTAGTCCTAAGACCCATTGTAGAATCTGACGTTCATCACTAACCAATTTATGTTTAAGCCTCTCAGATGCAATCGATGGCAACTGCTCAGCAAATCCTCTAGACTGTGATTCTCCGCGAAGAAACATCACTAATGTCGCTGCATTTAATGTAGCGAGTTTTCTCCTAGTAAGGATTTCTGTTGAATCACGTAAATTCTTTCCACATAAGACATCACAGACAATTCCACGTATTACATCCAAACCTATCTGGCGAACTACCTCATCTCCCTTGCCAGAAATAAGGGCTCTGGCATTAGGTGGCATGAGGCTAGTTATTTTACTTGTAGACTTCCCGCCAATTTTCTTGGCTGGCATTTGATAGACTCCTCACTTACTTAGAATAAGACATAAGACGTGTCTGGACCTTTACAATTTAAGAATAAAACATCCTCAACAGACTTTCCCATCCAAGTCATAATACTCTTTGTGACAACGTTAATATATGTAGGGTTCTGTTCTATCAAAACGAACCTGCGGTTCAACTTGGCTGCTACTCTACCGACAGTGCCAATTCCAGCAAAAGGGTCAAGCACAACATCATTCTTGAATGAGTAATACGTTATGATTTTGCTTACTAGTTCGTCGGGGAAAATTGCAGGATGTGCAGGATCGTGTGCGGGTTTAATATACCAAACATTTGTTCTCTCGTAGTCAGAATCTATGATAGACTGCTTGACAAGTTCCTTATTGGGATGATTGCGGATGTTCCAGTCAATTAGCTTATCAGTATGCTTACGATAGATCAATACGTATTCGGTAACTGGTACTGGTTTGTATTGGAGAGGGTTTCTATCAGCTGCAAAGCGGCGTCCTCTCCCTGTAGCCCAACCGGCTCCTTCTGGTTTGACCCAAATGATGTCATCCATGAAATCAAATCCCTCCTCCACAAAAAGCCTATGAACATCAAATGGAACAGCCAGACGTTTAGATGACTCGCTTCTACTATTTCGACGAATTAAAATGGGGGATATGTTCATGACGAAGAACCTTCCTTCATTCAGAACACGATGCGTGTTCTGAATGACTTTTCTGAGTTTCAGCAGGTATTCTTCGTACGTAACATAGTCGGTGTACTCTGGACGTGCATTGAAGTATGGTGGTGAGGTGAACACTAGGTCTATGCTTTCTGCCGGCAAGTCTTGTAGAATCTCCTCGCTATCTCCCTGTGCGACTGTGTTTCTCAGAGGAGAGACCTTACAATACCCATTAGTAGATTGCCTTCTAGTTCTCTTCGCATACTTTCTCCCCAGTAATCTGGATTCGAGAATGTCCTGCTTTGTCGACTTGTCTTCCAAAATTAAGGAAGACATAGCATCTATGACAACTTCCCCCACATTATCCCTTGTGGCTGACGAAAGAAGAGGGACACGCCAAATATGATAGCGGTCATCTACCTCAGGTAAACCAAAAGAGACAACATTCTCGAGGCGCATATTGGTCAGCCAAACCAGAGCTATCTTGCGTGCTTGTGCAACATTGCGTACTGCGTATTTCCGTGATTCGGCTACAGTAGCTGCCTTCTTAGTCATCTCAGCCCTCACAGATTCCAGATTGCAAGAATGCCATGCATGATAAGAACACCATACAAATCATAACAATTGTATTGCAGGAACGCAAGCTATTGCTGTCGATGGAGAAATCTCAATCTTGTTTCTAAAACAAGTGTTCTCTTCCAAACACTTCGTCATCTTGTGCAGTCTAGAGGTCAGTCAAGTTGGTGAGGAAAGGAAGGGTGAGTTGTTTTATCGGGATACCAATAATCGCTGATTATACCTTTATTGAGCAAGGTCTTAGCTTTACGAGGGGAAACACTCTTTATTTTGTGTGCTATCGTTTGATCCACACGTTTCTGTTCTAGATCTATACTATAAAAAGTAAAACCGTGCCTAACGCAAATATTTTGCCGCCTTACATTCTTTCTGAACTGCTTTATTTCGTTGTCCATCCACTTTGGGTGGATATAATAATCATCTATAGATTGCTCCTTTTGTGGACTATAATAATCATAGACTTGTTCTAATGGTCTGTATCTGCAATCAGATATTTGCACCTTCCATTCCCAACATTTTAGTCTCTTTTTTTCCATTTCCAGGAAATCGTAATTCCAGTTATATATCATAAAAACATAGATGTCTTTAGCTTGATAGCCAGTATTTACTAACATGTCAATTTGCTTTTTAATTGTATTATATTGTGAGTAGCTATGGTCCCATGCAATTCTAGGATTAATAAACCTCGCCTTCTTCAATAATTTGGCTAAAGTTGCATTAAGTAATCTACCATCGAGTCCGCATTGGCATTCAGAGTAAATCGGTTTATTGTTATGCGTTATTTCTGAAAGCTCAAATAGAATATCAGTGATGTTAGGATTTGCAAGGAGATTATTGTCATAGAATATCAACCTGTTACTGTGGATTTCTTCTCTAATACTCTTTTTGAAAGTAAATGCAGGCTCAATTTTCCATGTCCCGCAGAAATCGCACCTTCGAATACAGCCCCTTGAGGCATGAATTATCTGATAGTCCACATCCACTAAATCATAGGCTGGCTGATACTTCTCAGCTTCGTCATCAATGCCAACGAAGACCTTATCGCAACCAGATTGTTTACAGTGATCTGGCATTAAAGAAGCATAGATTCCTCCCACAGTAACCTTCGCATTCGGAAATTTCTTTCTATAAAAAGCAACACTGTCCCAGACGCATTGCGACCAATATGTAAATAAAGAAGTAATCTTCACTTCATCTGGCACAAAGCCACTAGTATCCTTGTTGCCCCTTATTAATCGAAAGCAGTCGCCTTTTTGTCTATGATAGCTGGCTAATTTCAAGAGACCAATGGGGAGGAAATCTCGATGGTTTTTACTCTTGGAGGGAATAGGAAACTCGGGTTCAACCAGCAGAATATTCATGTATAATGTCCGCCACTTCCTTTGTTTTTATTGCGACATTGTTGGTTTGAATAAATGTCAAGCAAACGTTTGCCGAAATTTGAGATAGTGTTGCCTTAGTTTAGGTTCTTCAGCGAACCTAGCATTTATGTCCTCGAAATCATGGTCCAATATCTCGCGGATCCGCGGTTGATATAATTCAGCCAGAATTTCTGCAGGATTCTTGCTGCCATACCCATCTTGGAACCCGATGAACTCGCAATCGAATATAAGGGTTACCATTACGGTTATTGCTCCCTCGTTTATGTAGCTACATCTTTCTAAGCACTTGGTATCAAAGCTTTCGCTTTGTCCATACTTTATGATTAATTTAGGAACAATGACAAGTAGAAATTCACGGTAATCGGGGAAAGCTTTCTCCGGGTATTTCTGTAAGAAATTCTTCTCAAAATCAGGATAACTACCATCGAGATTGCTGTTCAAACAGCGAGCTAATTCGGTTTTGCCTGTTACGTCGTTGCCCTGTTCAATTGCAGGGAGCGTTACAAAAAGTGTGAACGAGTGGCTTTTCAATCTTTGAATCGTGAATATCTTCGAAATAGTCTGTATAGTAATTGAAGTCTTCTCTTCTTTCTGTCTGAATCCAGGCTTAGTGAAGTCTAGATTAATGACATCGTAGGGAAACCATCGTTGTGCACGATTAGAAATATGAGAATTTCCCACTTCTACAAGATTTTCTATCTTCCCACGCCAGTCTCTGGCCCCGGGTAATAAATTACGAATGTTAGCATACCTCTCTGGATGATATTCACAAAACGTAAGGCTGTGGGGTGCATAACCTGTATCTGTAGTTAGGATCAGTCCTTCGTGTTGAAAAAGCTTTATGTCATAACATTTTGTTGATGTCAAGGTTAATAAGTTAATATAGTCTTTTCCACTCTTGTCCTTCCTTCTAGAAGCGTAATGAATCCATTTCGTCCTTATATGCCACTTCTCTGGGCTATTGTATATTTGGTCTTCTTCGGAACTTAGGAAGGGCTCTTCTGAAGTGTTCATTCTACCAATTCTTCAAACTGTCAAAAAACAGCTGGTGCATTTTCTCCAAATCGCCTTCTGAGCGTCGGTAGGAGGCTTCAAAAACAATTAAGATATCCTCGATTGTTGCCTTGCCTTTCTTGTTAAGTCTTTTCAGAAGAGGATGCTCGGGATTAATTGTTATCTCGTTTTCTGTCATATTTAGACTGACCGGGAGCTCAGTAGGTTCTCCAGAAAGAACTACTCGTATGTCCCGATTAAACGTTGTCTGGAGATATTCGCCTATTTTGGTCTGTCTTTTAATTTCGCTTATTAATTTAACTACTTCTCTTCTCTCAACATACCGGCTTCTAAACTTGGTGAACACCTCTTCGTGCAGTTTCTTGTGTATATAATTTCTCAGTTTTCTATAATGTGGATGGGTAACAACAAACGAGCTCCTGTTGATATTCATGGCTTCCTCTAACCCCTCGTCTACATAAACCTCAGCAAATACCCATGGTATAAAAAGCTTTTCTGGATGGGGATAGCCCCAAAAATCTGGGTCAATTTCACCTATTGCAGCATTTTTTACTCTTACTATCAGTCCCCTCATTTGCGGAGGGAGTATCTGGTGGTTTTGCCCATATATATATCCTTTAAATTTAAGCTTTGATTTATCACTAAAGTCGCAGAATTCCTCTTCAAATGTATAAATGTCGAACTTTCCTTCGTCTAATGCTATATCTTTTTCAGTAGGAAGCAGTATCGGCTTCTTTAGTAAAGCCCCGTCAAAATCAACCGTGAAATCGAACTTATCTATTGATTTCTTTATTTCTTCAATATCTTGTAGCTGCTCTTTAAATGTTTCTCTATTTTTTTCATTCTCTACTCTAATAGGACCTTGTTCGAAATATCCCACAGGTACTATATTGGCAATACCAAGCACCAAACGCCAATACTCTGCGATGTCTTTCCAAAGATTGAGTTGCTGTCCTGCGACCTGATTTATTATGTTCTCGAAGCTTTGCCCATCAAAACTTCGGACTTTGATACCAGCTTCGATTATGTCTTTATCCTGTAATAGTTCTTTAAAGTCTTGACTTAATTCTTCAAGAAGTAGAATAGTGTAGTGTGCGTCTTTTTCTTCTGGCAGGTTTACGAGTCTAACGTCGCTTAATTCATAGAATTCACGTTTTTGAGTTATGGCTTCTTTGAATTTGCTAAAATCAATTTCGGCTTGAAACTTAAGATCTTCACCTTCTTTAGTGGAAATAACAGTCATCTTGTTACATACTTCAGATACCGCCACGAATCCTATGCCAATTTTCCCTATCAGCGGTCTGCCACTTTTAGTAAGAAGACCAGCGTCTCGCTTGTCTGATCTGCTAATCCATAAGAATTTATTGTCGAAATCCAAATAGTTCATACCCTCTCCATCATCAGTTATGGAGAAGGTGTCGAACTCTGGTTTTGCTCGAATGATTACTTTAGTGGCATCTGCATCAAAGGAGTTACTAATTAATTCCTTGATACAATTAGCGGGGTTACTATATATGCCTTTACTTAGATGTTGAACAATTTGAGCAGCAACCTTCATGTGTACTACTTGTTCAATACCAAGATCTTTTTTTAGCCTTTCCTCGGCAATTTGTGACTCTGCTTGTTTGATGTCTTCTTCGTTGGACATTTGGTCACCACATCATCATAATCTATAGTTGCTATTCTACTACGCATTATAGAAAACTTAAACCCCACGCCTTCATGGGTTTAAATTCCTCTTTGACAATTGTTTGTTAGGACAATGCCACCTTATAGAACTTCAAACTATCCATGAAACTTAACGCCTTAAAAATGCACAATTAGCCAGAAAGTGCGATTTCTAGGCATTGTGGAAATGCTATCATGCTCAATCGAGATTTTGGTATTTACCCCTAAATGGTTCTTTGGGCTTGATGACGAGAGTTGGTTTGTGTATAAATTTTAAATCACTCACCCAACCACTCCATAGCGCCACACTCCCTATTAATGAGAGTGGGTTTTCTGCATATACTGGCTCTCTTGCATCCTGTAGTTCCGTCTCATGTTTGTAAAAAAAGTTCACCGCGGTCGCCGCGTCCATTAGATGTAGCTCGCTATGAGCAGCTCCGGAAACAAACGCTTCCCAGCATAGAAGTACCGGTCGATGACCACGAGGGGGCCAGTGTTGCTGCCAATCCAACATGAAATCACACTCACGGGATGATGACTCATATAAAGTTCTTAGAATCCAGGCAGACTGGTGGATACCCAGAGCGCAGACTGTCAGTCCTACCGGAGATGCGAATGAACGATTGCCGTCTCCCTCGCGTCCTTTACTTAAGCCTTTCCAATCTTCAGGAACTGGAATGAACAAAGGTGCTTCAAATCCAAGAGCAATACTGCATCCTTGTCGAATGTCTGATTCCAATTGCTGAACCAGCTTGTCGATGCAGGAGGACGCCTGAATGGCACCATCCTCGGGATTCACTCTAGCCCACGCGAAGGATGGCAAACCCGTCTTTGCGGAACACCGGGTGGTTCCAATGTCACATGCATATATTATTCGCTTTAATCCCATGGTCACAATTATAGCTCATGACCCAACAAACAATCCATCTTATTAGTATATCGAGTAACACAAAGAGATAGCTCCGGTTACAATAGAAAAGTACCGAGAAGTACACAAATCCAGAGTAAAAGGAGCCATCCAGAATGAAGAATAACGCAGCCCGGAAGCTTAGGCAAGTACCCCAGGGATATTTAATCATTGGAGTTGATCCTCATAAGAAGAAGCATGCCGCGGTGGCCATTACACAGGATCTCACCATCCATGACAGATTCAAGGTTGATAACACTAGGGGAGGACTGGAATTCCTACTTCAGCGAGTCAAGACAGAGATGGTGAAATCAGGGAGCCGGGGAATTATGTTCGCGATTGAGACTGGAGGCCATTACTGGCGGAATATAGCCTACTATCTCGATGAAAGAGGCGTTCCCTTCCGTTTCATCAACCAGTACACTTTAAAGAGGCGAAGAGAGGGGAAGGATCTTAACAAGAGGAAGAATGACTACAGGGACAGTGAGGTAGCTGCGCAACTACTTTGTACCGGTGAATTTGTTGAGAGCGGTATCCCACAGGGGGTTTACGCGGAGCTTCGGACGGCTCATAATGCCTATCGCCGGCTGGTCAAAGAAAGGACCCGAATAACGAATCTCGTCAAAGGCCTTTTGGATGCACTATTCCCCGAGTTCGTCCGGGTCTTCAAAGACCCCTGTGGGCTGACATCCCTCAGTGTGCTCTCCACCTGTTCCACCCCTGGGATTATTGCCGAGATGACTGAGGACCAATTCATAGCCCTTATTGAAGCGGCACACCATGGACGACGCCTCATGAGAAAGAAGCTTGGAGAGTTGCGCAGCGTAGCAAAATCATCAATCGGAATTAAAGCAGGGGCTCACTCGGTGTCTGTGGAAATTGCTTTCCTGATAGAGAAACAAAAGCTTATTAAGGGACAGATCCAAACTATAGAACGAACTTTGATAAAGCTGGTTGATGCATCAGAGGAAGGTAAATACCTCTTATCGATAAGAGGTATTCATTATATAGCTGTGGCTGGTTTGCTGGCAGAGCTGGGCTGTTTTAAGTCTTATCGTACCGCCAAGCAGATGATCAAGATGGCCGGCAGCAATCCCACCGAATCGGAATCGGGTGGAAAGAGAAGGTCACGAACTCCAATGAGTAAACAAGGGCGTCCGGTATTAAGGTACTGTGCCTGGACGTCAGTGATTCCGATGTTAAGACTCAATCCTGACTTTCGAGCCTGGGCAAAGGAAAGGCGTGAACGGCCGGCTCACGCCAATCCTCTGAACGGAAGAGAGGTCGTTGGTGCAGCGCTTAACAGGTTATTACGCTTGTGTTTTGCCATGGTAAAGAACAAGACTTACTATCGGTCGCCACACTTAGTACAGGTGTCCAGCTAGGAGGTGTTTATTATAACATCAGGTGGGCAGGGAGACGCCGCTCATCTTTTTGGGAGCTCATTTGAGCAAACCCGTGTACACAACATGGTGCCCCTGCCTTCCTGGCCAAACCCGTATGAGGTATGATGGAACCCTTGATAATATTGAGGTGATTCCGTATCTAACAGCTAAGTTGGGAGCCAGGAAAAGAGGGACTGGGGTCTGTCCACCAATGTGAGTAAAAGATATAAAAATTCAACTGGAGCTATTGATCTTTAGGAATATAGTATGTTGTTGGGTACCAGATAGCCAGTTTGTGTGAGCTTGCTGGGACGTTAGCAGTGTAAGCCTCGCTATACTTTTCAAAATACTGTTCTGTAAAGAGACTCCTTTGTTGCCTTTTATTCAAACTTGGTTGTTATGGTAAAATACCCCCAAAGATATATTGGGGGCTACTATGTCTAATAAATATAGAGTTATTCCAGCGGTGGTACAAACAATCGGATTGGGCGAAACAATTAGTATTATCATTGGAGTGCCAGCGATGATAACAATGGTTGCTAATATCTGGCATAGTCTATCTACCAATCAACAAATAATTGTTGCTATTTCTGGCACAGTAATATTTGTAGCTGTAGGTTTGTTCATCTATGGTCAGCTAAGGAAAGCATTATATGTAATCCCGAAGATATTGCACCAGATGCATTTGAGAACAGTTGAATTGGCTTCACATCTGAACATAATGACATTACCTCAAGAAGATTTAATTAAGCTTATGTCGTTGGTTAGTATTGATGCAACACAACTATATTCATCAATTAAGGACTTTGAATCTGTATTAAGTTCTGTCCCTGAGTTGATAAAGATAGCAGAGAAGCAATCTAAAAAAGCTAAGGAGGAAGAGGAAACGCCTCAGAGAGTGTTTTACCTGATGTACGAAAAAATAGGACTTAAAAATGCATTAGAGACAGACAAGCAGTATCAAAAATTGAAGGGAAAACTTGATAAGATAATGACAATAGTCCCCACAGAAGAAATAAACCAAGCTATTCTTGAATATAACAAAACATCTCGCATTGTAGGCACATTCTTGCCAATGTTTACTACTATAGATGACCGAATAGTACAAATACTTCCCTTGGAATACAACATTGACCGAACACGAAAAATAGAGCAATTAGATGGGACAATGACACTCTTACTATCTAAAATCTGGGAATGTATTGGTAAATATTATAAAGGAAGCTAGCAATGGGGGCTAATATTAGGTGTAAATATTGTCAGTCTACAACCAAGATTGAGTAGAACCCTTTGTTGCTATCAGGTTGTTTAGCGAAACTCTGGATGTCTTACTGAAATCGGGTCCTCCCATGCAGTCACTTCAGCCCTGCCTTTGGTAGTCAACTTGTAGAACACCCGCTTCTGCAAGAAATCGTAAATTGCACGCTCTCTCTTGTCAGTGCGCTCTATGAGTTTCAATATTAGGAACCAATGAAAATACCTTGAGAAACTGGAGTAGTTCGGTCTTTCAAAGGGCTTTTCGCCTATCTCAATTCGTTCTTTGTTTAAGCGCTCTATTTCCTGGCTTAGCGCATAGTAGATGTCGGCAGCGCAGGCCTCAGCGTGCTTTTCAAAATACTTTTTTGTAAACAGCCCAGGGCGATAGTCTGATGCGCCTCGTCCCCAAGGGGTGGTTATTTGCATGGGAGGGTTCTTGACTTTCCGCTCCCGGGTTGGCTTATTTACTTTCTTAACCCGTGGTCTCCGCTCTTTCATCTTCCCATACCTTATCGTAATCCTCGTGGAGATCTTTCAATGAGTATTGCAAGTAGACACTAGTAGTTGTGGGGCTTGAGTGCCCCAAGATTTTTTGTAGCCTCTCTATAGTCATGCCTCTCTTTATGCAGTGGATGGCAAAACTATGTCTCAAGTGGTGAAGGTGGAATTTTGTATGTTGCGAGATAGTTGGGTCGCCTACCCTTGTTATGCCAGCTCTCTTTCCCAACTTCCAACAAATTTGGACAACCCTCTGGCGTGAAATAGGAAAGAGAAGATCCCCTTTGTAAGGAAACTGCTTTCTCCATTCCAAGTACTCCCTCACCATGTTCAAGCTGTCCTTGTCAATGGGCACAATCCTTCTTCTTTCGACCGTTTTGCCATCTCTTTTTCTCTGCTTTTGGATTTTAATCAAGATAGCTCTACCCTCGAAGTCTATGTCGGATTCCTTTATCCCAATGAGTTCAGAGACCTTAATGCCGGTTCGCCACGGGATTCTGATTAGAAGCCTGTCCCGTGGATTAGTGGCAACGGCAATGAGCCGCTCCACCTGCTCAGGCTCAAGGTATCCTTTTAAGTCGCGTATGGGTGTTACTTCAGGCATTACTTACCTTGCTCTTCCTTCTCTATTTTTAATTACTTTTGCTCCGGGGTCCCCTCTTCACAAAAGGCCTGTTTCGCAAATGTCTTTCCTCAGCCACCTTTTGCTAGCTGTTTTTGCCGCGATTTGGGGGCAGGGTTTTGCGAAGGCTGGCCCAAAATATCCTCCAGCGTTTTATCCTCCCGCTGCACCCTTGTCTGCACAAACCCCGGGCTAACTTTTATCCCGGTCTCTTCAAATATCCACCTTGCCGCTGCCGAATAATTGCCACAGCAAGCCTGGAGAGCTTTACAAACGATTGAAAAGGGCACATCGTATCTTTTCCGACCAATCTTATTGCCCGACTTGGTTCCGTGCCGTTTTGCATAGTCCATCCCAGCCCGGACTCGCTGACTTATCGTCTGCCGCTCAAGTGCGGCCACTGCTGCCATAATATTAAAGATAAATTCACCATGGGGAGTGGTGGTATCAATAGATGACTCCATGTAAGACCGAAAGCCCACCCGGTAACCCCTTAACATGCTTAGGGTATTGGCGGCGTGAATAACGGAGCGGAAGGCGCGGTCTATTTTCCAGACGAGCAGCACATCAAACCTGTGTAAAGCGGCGTCCTTCATCAGGTGTTTCCAGCCGACTCTTCCCAAGAAGTCAGCAGCCGAGGCTTCATCGACATATTCCCGATAAACAATCCACCCCACCTCCCTGGCGTAGTCCCGGAGTTTCGATAGTTGGACCTGGGGGTTTTGGTCTTTATCTACTGTGCTGACCCTAGCGTAAAGTGCTGCTTTCATCTTACCTACTTTCCCTCTTCAATGAGCAATACTCACTTCTTTCGGATAACGCGGTCTCCTCTTCATCAATCTGCCAATCTCCTCAAGACTCTCCAGCTGGCAGTCAAACTTCATGCACCGGTGATTGCTGTTAGGTGGCTCCCAGTCAACGGGCATTAAAGCTCTGAGCTTGCGCTGAACTTCAGGCGTCAGGCATTCCCATAGTAACCAGCTAGTCACACTCGGTCTTCCTACCTTGATTTCAGTTGCCATTAGTATCCTCTTCAATAATCACCTTAAGCCTCTGTGGCACCGATTCCCCCAGTGCTTCCTTCAATTTGTAACCTTCCTTGTAACTTTGCGCTGATTTCACTCATGGCTGCTTCGTCAGTTGCCTGTTCTTTGGTCATCCCCAATGATTGCAAAATAGCAGACTCACCTTCCGCCCAAAGAGTATGTAATTTATCGTTGCTATCGTTGCATCGTTGCGCTCCTATTTGCCGTGACGATTCCTCAGATAGGGATGACTGCAACGATATCTTCTCTGGCATCGTTGCACTTTGCCCAATACCGTTACGCCCGGGCTGATTTTGCAACGGTATTTCGTTATCCGCAACGGTATTCATGTTAATATCGTTGTGTTTTTCCATATAGGGCTCCCTACCTGGTTGCAACGGTGCAACGGTATCAACGGTATTTTCGCTACTCTTTGGGGGAAGGGTTGTTTTCAATTTTCCATACTCTTATTATCCTCTTCCACTTCCCCTCAATTCTCGTACCACTTCCGGTATCAACCTCTATTCCTCCTTCCCTAAGGTTAGTTTTTAGTTCGTTTAATCTCCGGGTAAGGACTTGAGGGGCTCCAGGCCAGCTCTTAATATTCGTTTTTATTTTCAGTTGCTCCGCTTGCTGCATTAACTCATCCAAAAACTCGGCTGGGGTGCCTTCATAACTATCCCTACTTTCCATGAATGTCAGGAGTGTTGATGCAACAGGATTGGACGTAAGGACTTCAATGTTCTGGCTCTGAATGTTGGCTCTATAAGTATCGAAAAACTCATTAGCGGAGTAACCCAGAGCCAGGGCTATGGCCGCTCCCCAGTGCCCGTAGTCAGCCATCCTTGGCAAGGCTTTCGGTTGTGCGGTTGCGTAGGTTTGCATAGCCTTTGAGAGGACATCAAAGATGCCCCCAAGAATCGTGGGTTTTGCTCGCTCAAACTCAGTTAGAAGTTGCTTTTCTTCTTTGCGACTATCGTCAGGTATCCGTTCTAGTTCAAGCAGGATACATCGATCAAGCAGGTCAGACTTGGTGGCGACAATATTGATACCATTTAGTCCGATAACACGCTTGATTTGGAAGATAATATCACCCTCGTCGGTGTACAGCTCCCGTTTACTAAAACCGATTCCGGTAACCGCTCGAGACAGCATATCTGATACCCAGTCAGGAAGCGAACTTACATTATCGAAGTAACAAACCCAGTGGTGATAGAGCTTCTGAGCTAGTTCATTGCTATCGCGGGGAACCATGAGCATCTCCTCAGCACTAGGATCCACTAGCGAGCTGAGTAACCGCATTAAGGTCGTCTTGGCAGCACCCTGGGCACCATAGGGATGAACAATGGGGTGGGGAATATCAGGAATAAAACATGACACGGTGTAAACCTTAAATAACACCTTTTGACTATCATGTCTTAGATTAACAAAATCGAGGAGCCGCCTGCTCCCGTCGCCACGGATAGGCTCAACTTGGGGTCTTTGATGCTGATATCGGCAAAACAGGATTGGTGGGTGGTTTACTACTTCCCATCCTTCGGCGCTTATCTTCACCGCGCGCCAAGCTTCGTCAGCAAGGTCATACCAGATAGCCCCTTGTTGAAAAGCTAGCCGGTTATGCAACTCATATTCTTTACCATCGAAGATTGCTTTTCCTTCGATAGCAATAATGGCTGAGTTCAACGCATCCGAATTTGGTGTCTTCTCCTCTGTTAGATAGAGTTGCCGGCTTAGCCACTGTTTAAAACCCCGACTCCGACAACGGTGAACCTCGGCATGGCCTTCGATAGCAATACGAGCGTAGGCAGTCCCAGTTGGGGTGTGGAATAGCTCCACATCGTTTTTCTCAACCAGTTTAACTAATTTGTCGGCCTGAGATAGACGACTTGGAGCTTGATTTTCAGTTATCTCTTCCTCGGCTTCTTGTCGTTGGTCCTTGGCTTGCCATAAAAGTTGCAACAATTGACTCTCGATGTCTTTGCCTTTCAGCTCTGGAAATCTTTTCGACACTGTTTGGGCAAAGTGATGCCGAGAGGCCTGCTTTGATAGGCTAACCGAGTCCTCAAATAACTGTGTGCTGTCCTCGGCTAACAGGGTGACCGTGGCTTGGAGGTTTCCCCGGCCGTCCCATTTGTATCCCTCGGCGACCAATCTCATAACGGAACCTCCGCATGCCACTTTTTGTGGGCTTTTAGTAGCTTGCGTTCTCTAACACCGTAGCGCTGGTATATGCCGCGAATGTGGACTTCCAGCTCTTCTGGCGGCAGAGGTTCATTGAATGTCCTCTCCGCCCAGGGAAGGAGAAGTCTTACCGCTATCTCCTCCGGTATACCCCGATAACGCAAATAGCCAGTAAGCTTGATTAGTGTAGGGCGTCGCTCCCCCACAGTCAGGGGTTGCGACAGCATGCCCTCTATCTCCTCCGGAGTGTGGCCCAGCTTTTCGTTGGTCTCCGTCTTGGGCAGATTCTCAAGCACTAGCGGCAAGGCATCCGCAGGGAAGACCCGTAGTTGTCCAAGCAGCTCTTCTAAGGAAATTGGCACTAGGGTCTTGGGATCTACAAATACACGCCCAGACCTTGGTCCGGATGGCCCACCGCCGAAGTAAGGGAGGTGCACGTAGTTGCCCACAGGAAAAGGGTTACTAGGTGTGGGTTTACCAATGAAATCCTGCTTCGGGAAAATTTCCACGGATGGTGGTAATCCTGCCCTACCGATAGCGGCACGAAACAGTCGCCGGACATGCTTAGCGGGCACTGGGGCAGAGAAGAAGAGCCAGTCGCGCCACCCTTTACTTTTGGTCTTCTCTAGGAAAAGACCCTGATTCGCGCCATAGTAGCCCAATGCCTCGATGAGCCTGAGAGCGGGCATGACATCATCGGGGCCGCTGTGCCAAGGAGCAGTTCCCGGCTGGTCAAAGTCTGCAGCAATCCAAGGACAGGTTCCATCATCAAGCAGAGGGTAAATGCCTAGTGAAACCTTGCTGTTTAGGTGGTTATAATAGTGAGCAATGGTTACTTGCTCGTGGTTGCATTTTGCCGGAAGCGCTCCCCAAGCGTCAGCCCTGCCCCTGAATAGTGTAGCAAACGCTTTTACTGTTTGTTGACTTTTTGGCTTACCACTGCTATTATTTGAGATAGACATACTATAACCCCTTAATCTTCCTCGCCTTTGCTCCGAGCCAGCCCAGCCGGGGCATTTGGCTTTTTAGCACTAATTCGTTAGACCTCAACTGAATACAGTAGGCGCTTGGCCCTTTTCAGGTGGTAAATAAAATCGGGAAGATTAGCTGTAGCCTGTCCAACCATAAAGGAATGCACAAGCTCGGCTCTATCTTTCCGATCTGCAAAAACAAACTGGCAACGTCGCCGGTCACGACGGTCAACGTCAAGAAGTTCTAAACTCATTGAGAGGAGATATGCGGCAAGATAAAGGTCACTAGTCTGGTACTGTCCGTCCATTTTTTCCATCTTTGCATCTTCCTACCGGTATCCTAGCTACTTGGCTGCTGGTGTGAGGTTGAGGGGCTTAGGGTCGGCGAGCAGTTTCTCCAGCGCCGCACGGGGCACTAGAAGGCGCCGACCAATTTTTATGACTGGAATCTCACCAGTTTTCACCCGGTCATAGCAGAGATTCCGGCCGATACCCAATACCTTCGCTGCTTCCTCAACACTTAGGGTGAGTTTAGCTTCCATTCCTTCCCCCTTTTTCCCTATAGCTATTGACTTCTTTTATAATATGTGCTAGACTTATTATTGTCAAAGCACGATTTGGCTAAAGGCAGATGCGGATGCTTCACAAAGTAGCACTAAAATACATATTCATATTGAGCTAGGCAGCCCAAGGAGAACAAAATGTCTAAAAAATTAAATCCTTATGACAGGAGAAAATTACTTGAAGCTCAAGATAAGGGTCTTAGCAATTCCGAGATGAAGAGACGATTTGGTATTAAAGACGATAGGACGTTAAGGCGACATCTTGAATTAGCTGAGAAAGAGCAGGAACCCAGAGTTGCTAGGACAGAGATATTGAAGGAAGCAATCAGAGATCACCTAGCCGAGTTGCGGCAGCTAATTGGGAATTGGAAAGCGGGATTTAGGATACCGTCTGTAACCGATCCCCCCAGCACTATGACAAGTTCTCTAGAGTCCCCTCACTCAAATCGCCTTTTTGCCTGTCTGAAGGGTCATTTACCCTTCCCAACCTTGTGGAGGGACTATAACCAGTGGGAAGCTAAATACAGGTCATACATAGATAAGTGTAAGAAGCTACGAGAGGAAATCCAGAGGGAAGCTACTACACGAATGTCATTGGATTTTATGGACTCTGCTCTACTGTCGCACCTCTCACCGCGGCTTATCGATTGGATACTCTATCAGGTAAATTATAAGCTCCGAAAGCTGAGCGAGAGAAGAAGATTAGAATTTCATTGGAAGGATTATAAGGTTGAAATAGACAAACAACCCGTTGAGGTTAAACTGATGAGCGCCTATCCAGGTGGGCAAGAGCTCCTAGAAATTTATCCGCCTGAGGTTAATAAAGAGTTTTATGAAAAGGAATGTCGGGAGTTATTATACGCTTGCTTGAAAAGCGAAACTGTAGCTAATCTTTTGACTTTGTTCGATGACCTGAGCTATTTGGAAACCGAAATCCACAATTCCTTGGAGGAAATCCTGCTCAGAAGAGATTACATCCTTTATACCTGCGACCTGTGTCCTGGAAGACCAAGATTGCTACGCTGAAATCCCTATCTATAAAATTACTCATAAGAAAGGAGACAGCAATGAAAGGGAGTATTAGAAAACGAGGGAAAGGAGATAAATCAAATGCCAATTAGAAAAAGGTCAAAGGAAAGCTGGGAGATTTACCTTGATACCGGCTTAGACCCAGTAACAGGTAAGCGCTTGAGGCACTATGAAACTATTAAGGGGAGCAAGAAGCTAGCGAAACAGCGATTGGCTGAATTTGAGGTCAATGTTGAGCAAGGCACCTATGTTAAATCAGACCGGCTCACTGTCGCTCAATTCCTTGAAGAGTGGCTCCAAGACTATGTAGCAACAAACACTGCGCCT
>JABUBM010000065.1_pt1 | contig 22952 bp, 26 predicted proteins | sample 7240321 | NCBI WGS metagenome assembly JABUBM01 (sample SAMN07256344, study PRJNA390944) | subsurface metagenome | isolation source: Methane hydrate marine sediment | place: Pacific Ocean: Eastern North Pacific, ODP site 1244 | collected 2002
AGAATTTAAGAAGTGGGAATTCACAAGGGGAATAATGATAGATAAGAGATTAGAACGAGCCTTAAAATGGGGTAGAAAAAATAGGTCGGAGACAGACCGGTTAGATAAATTCAACCGGAATCAAAAAAAGAAGCGATTTAAAAGGAAGGATAACCGGGGCAGGATAGTTGACCGGCAATAACAGGCTCGAATAGGTGCAAGTTTTTAATTAAAATAGCGATATTTCGCTTATGATTATACCTATTTGGGAAAAGACCCCCCTTAAAAGCGAAATTTGAAGGTTTTATTTCCCCCCGGTTACCTAAATAAGAGAAAACCAACGATATCCTAAAATATCAAGAGAGTCTTTAGCCCAGAAAAATATTTTAGAACAATAAACTTGACATCCTTCTAAAAATAAGTATAATAGGTATAAGAAAAAACAAGCCCGCTATCATCATCACACCGAGATAAGCGGGCCCGAGACAGAGCCTAAGTCCTTAAGGTTTTCTCCTGGCTCCTAATTTATTATAGCACATATAAGGAAAAAACAATAGAGGGCTTGGCTTTGTTAGAAGTCAGGCCTTTTTTTATTAGGAGGCAAAGGGGAAAAATGATAATCAATCCGATTAAGAAGAGGAGAAAAGAGAAGGGGTTAACGCAAGTAGATTTGGCCTTCCTGGTAGGAATATCTCAGATATATATTTCTCATTTTGAGACTGGGGGACTTATCCCTTCTGATAACCAGACTAAAAAGATTGCCGAGATTCTGGGCATCAGTCCAGAAACTTTAGATAAAGAACTGCATCAATTCTACGAGTACAGAAGGAAGGAGTTAAAGAAGAGGATAAAGGATATTAAAAAAACTTAAATAATATGAGGGGGACAGTCTATGAAATAAAATGCCAATAAAAATACTTAAGGAAAGTTTTATTACAGTAATTTAGAGAAAAGAAAAGGTGGTGATATAAAAATTAAAGTTTGATTATAGGTATGTTCGTAATTTAGTTTTAATCTAAATAAAGGAGAAAAAAAATGAAAAAGTATTTTTTATTACTGGTTATCAGTTTTTTGTTGTGCGCTTTTTTTTCAGGGGCAATAATAGGTAATGCCCAAGAAGATGAATTTGTTGTTTATGCTTATAATGCCACTCCCATTACAAATTGGGATCCTAGTGTAGAAAATTCTAATGGGGTAATAACTTTAAATAATGTCTACGAAACACTCTTAAGATACGATCCTTCAGAAGATAAATTTATTAAAGTTTTAGCTACAGACTACACCACCAGGAGTGATGGCTTAACCTGGACTTTCTATTTGAGAAAAGGAGTAAAGTTTCATGACGGTACCAATTTTAATGCTGAAGCCGTGAAATTTTCCGTTGAAAGAACAATGAAGAAGAACATGGGAGCTGCTTATATATGGGCATCAGTAGATAGAATAAATGTTGTTGATGATTATACGGTAGAATTTAAATTAAAATACCCAGCTCCTTTAGATATAATTTGTTCTTCCGCTTATGCGGCTTTCATTATGTCTCCTACTGCAGTAAATTCTCACCCAGAAAATTGGTTAACTGAAGGCCATGAAGTAGGAACAGGTCCATATAAATTAGAAAAGTGGCAACAAGAAAGACAAGAGATAGTATTAACTTGGTTTGAAGATTACTGGGGAGGTTGGGAAGGAAATCATTTTAAAAAAGCAGTTATTAAAAATATTTCGGAAGCTGCAACTCGCCGTCTCCTCATTGAGAAAGGAGAGACTGACATTACCTTAGAACTTCCTTATGAGGATATTATTCCTTTGCAAGATAATAAAAATGTCAGTGTTTTAATTGGTCCCTCTTTTCAAAACTTAATGTTCTCTCTTAACACGGAAAAAGAGCCTCTAAATAGTAAATTGCTAAGACAAGCCTTATCTTATGCCTTTCCTTACCAAGATGTAGTTTCCTATTGTTTAGAAGGTTATGGTCGACAAAGTAGAGGTGCAATCCCTTACGGTTTATGGGGACATGGTGAAGAATTATTCCAATATAAATATGATTTGAATGAAGCCAAACAGTTATTGGAAAAGGCTGGCTATGCCAATGGAGGTTTTAAATTGTTGCTTACTTATCTGTCTGGAGATGATACAGAGAGAAAAACAGCAGAATTATTTAAAGCTAAATTAGCTGAGCTAAATATAGACTTAGAAATAAGAGGAATGCCCTGGGAGTCTCAGTGGGCTTTAGCCAGAAATAATAATCTAGATAAAAGACAGGATATTTTTGTATTTTATTGGTGGCCAGATGCTTGTGACCCCAATTGTTGGTTCTCCACTAATTTTTGTAGTCAAGAAGAGGTTTTCTGGAATTTGTGCTATTACAAAAATAAAGAATTTGATTCTTTAGTGGATAAGGCGAATAAGGAAAGTGGAATAGATAGGGGTAAAGCGATTGAGACCTATATTAAAGCTCAAGATATATTAATAGAAGATGCACCGGCAATCTTTGTTTTTGATAGGGAGGATATCTTTTTCTTAAATAAAACTTTACAAGGATTCAAAGGTAATCCGGCCTATCCTGGGACGGTATTTTTCTATGATACTTATAGAAAGAAATAAAAATTAAAAAATAATGCAGAGGTATGATATTGCCTCTGCATTATCTTAAACTTAAGAATAAATTTAAAAAAGGGTGCATTGATTTATGTTGTATTTTATTACTAAAAGATCATTATTAGGTATTTTAACTCTTTTTGGTGTAATCTTAATTACTTTTGTATTAGTGCGGCTAGTCCCTTCTGATCCCGCTGCGCAGTGGGTAGGGGGAAGAGCTACTCCTACACAGATAGAAGCTGCTCGAGAAGAATTAGGTTTAGATAAACCTATTCATATACAGTTTGGATACTACATTAGAGACTTATTAAAAGGGAATTTAGGATATTCTCTGAAGACGCATCAACCAATTAGCAAGGAATTGAAAGATCGATTTCCCGCAACCTTTGAATTAGTAGTTATCTCTTTTATTATTGCTCTGCTTATTGGTATACCTTTGGGGTTAATTTCAGCCAAAAATAAGGATAGTTGGATAGACCATTTTAGTAGATTTTTTTCTATAGGGGCTATCTCTATTCCCACTTTTTGGTTAGCTTTGGTTTTGCAATTGATATTTTTTATGTTTTTAGGATTGCTTCCATCAGGTGGACAATTGAGTATGAAAATTAAACTGTTTCAAAGTGTTCCTCATATTACCGGATTTGTATCTTTAGATTGTTTAATTACCGGCAATTTTGCTATTTTAAAAGATTTTTTAAAACACTTAATTTTACCAGCTATCTGTGTAGGAGCTTATGCTATAGGATTAGTGGCTCGAATGACTCGTTCTGCATTATTAGAGATATTGAGTGAGGATTATATTAAGGCAGCTCGCTCATATGGATTATCGGAACGGTTGATATTGTATTCTTACGCTTTAAAGAATTCTTTAGGACCTACCATAACTGTCGTTACCTTGTCTATGGGTTATACTTTTACGAATACTTTTTTAGCAGAAAGTGTTTTTAGTTGGCCAGGTATAGGAAGATACGTGGCTGAGGCAGTGATGTGCCTGGATTACCCCGCTATAATGGGAGTTACCATCGTAGCTGCTTGTGCTTATGTATTATTAAATTTGATAGCGGATATAATTATTTCCTTTGATCCGCGAGTGAAACTCTAAAAGAGGTGCAAGATGTCGAAGAAATCTATTTATTTTAATATATTAATGAAACGAAAATTAGAAACATTAAAAAAATTTTTGTACTTATTAAAACAGAATAAATTAACTTTTATTGCTTTAATAATTATTTTATTTTTAGTTATTATTGCTATTATTGCTCCTTTTATTGCTCCTTTTTCCTCTCATATTTATGGAAGTGTTAATCCTCAAGATAAATTATTAGCACCATCTCGGGTTTACCTTTTTGGTACTGATGAACTAGGAAGGGATATCTTTAGTCGAGTATTGTATGGTACCAGAATATCCCTATTAGTATCCTTAATAGCAATAGTAATGGGATTGCTTATTGGTGTTCCTTTAGGTCTTATGGCTGGATATTATGGAAAATTTACAGATGAGTTTATTATGCGCATAGCGGATATGTTTTTAAGTTTTCCGCCTTTACTTTTGGCCATGGCTATAGCTGCTTTTTTGGGACCGAGTTTGCAAAATGCAATTTTAGCCATTGTTATTTCTTGGTGGCCCTGGTATACACGTTTAATAAGAGGGCAGGTAGTTTCTATTAAAGAAAGAGAATTTGTTAGGGCAGCTCATGCTATAGGTACTCCTTCCTGGCAAATAATGTTTAAACATATCTTACCTAATTGCATCTCCCCTGTAATAGTACAGGCTACTATGGATTTTGGTAGTGTTGTTTTAACTTTGGCAGCCCTAAGCTTTTTAGGGTTGGGAGCTCAAGCCCCTACTCCGGAGTGGGGTTTAATGATTAATACAAGTCGTACTTATTTTTTAAAGGCCTGGTGGTATGGAATTTTTCCCGGTATGGCTATATTTATAACTGTTCTAAATTTTAATCTTTTAGGAGACGGGTTAAGAGAAGTATTAGACCCCAAGACTAAAAAATATTAAAAGAGGATATTATGAGTAATTATCTTGAGATTAAAGATTTAAAAGTAAGCTTTAAAACTTCTGAGGGAGTAAAAAATGTTTTAGATATAGATAAACTTAATTTACATAAAGGCGAAACTTTAGGGGTAGTAGGAGAAAGTGGTGCGGGTAAAAGTGTATTAGCTATGAGTATTTTAAGAATTTTACCCTCACCTCCAGCCTTAATTGAAAGAGGTGAGGTTATTTTTAAGGGTCGAGATCTTTTAAAATTACGAGAAAATGAAATACAAAAGGTAAGAGGGAAAGATATTTCTATGATCTTTCAGGATCCCATGTCTACCCTCAATCCTGTTTTTACAGCGGGGCAACAAATAATGAATGTTATTCAACACTATAAGCACTTAGATAAAAGAGGAGTTAAAAAAGAAGCTTTAAAAATGATTAAATTAGTAAAATTATCTGATGCGGAAAATACCCTACATAAGTATCCTCATGAACTTAGTGGAGGACAAAGGCAAAGAATAATAATCGCTATTGCCCTCTCATGTGGTGCAGAATTATTAATCGCTGACGAACCTACCCGTAATCTTGATGTTACTATTCAAGCTGGTATTTTAAAACTTATTAATGAATTAAAAAAAGAGTTAAGAGTTACTGTTTTATTTATTGCGAATAATGTGAATATAGTCTTCATTGTTTCAGATAAAGCGGCGGTTCTTTATAGAGGCAAAATTATAGAAGTTGGTACCTCTCAAGAGATAAAGAGGAAACCAATTCATCCTTATACCCGAAGATTATTGGGTATAACACCTGTCGATAGAAAAATTAGTAATTTAATTAAGGCTGATTTTAAAAAAGAAATAAGTTCAGATGATTTTGCATGTTCTTATTTTTGTAAATGTGAAGAAAGAATGGAAATATGTGAAAAAAATTCCCCTACTCTAACCAGGGTAAGTAATACTCATTGGGTAAATTGTCATAGAGCTATAAATAGAGAGGTAGATAATGAATCAAGCAGCATTAGCCATTAAAAATTTAAAAAAATATTTTCCGGTTTACTCAGGATTCCCTCCTCGGGCTAAGAATTGGATTAAGGCAGTAGATGGAGTAACTTTGAATATAGAAAAGGGAGAGACTCTGGGATTGGTGGGTGAATCGGGATGTGGAAAGAGTACTTTAGTAAATACTATTCTGGGATTAGAAAAGCCGACTTCAGGAGAAGTTATTTTAGAAGCAAAAGATGTATTTCATGTAAATAAAAAAGAGATGTTTCTATTGAGAAAGAAGATACAAATAGTATTCCAAGACCCCTTTTGGTCTTTAAATCCACGATGGTTGATAAAAGATATTGTAGGAGAACCATTACGAGTACATTTAAATATGACTTTTGGAGAGCTTTTATCTAAAGTAGAAAAATTATTAGGAATGGTAGGGATTCCTAAAGCATCTTTATATAAGTATCCTCATGAATTTAGCGGGGGAGTAAGACAGCGTATTGCTATTGCTCGGGCTTTAGCATTAGAACCTGACTTTATTATATTTGATGAGCCTACTTCTTCTATAGATGTTTTTTCGCAAACCCAAATATTAGAACTCCTAAAAAAATTAAAAAAAGAATTTAATCTAACTTATATACTGATTTCTCATGATTTAAGTGTGGTAAAATCCATGGCAGATAAAATTGCCATTATGTATCTGGGGAAAGTGGTGGAATATGGATTTGCCAAAGAAGTCTTTAAAAACCCGGCTCATCCTTATACTAATGCTCTATTTAAAGCTATTCCTAATGCAGATACCAAAGATATAAATTCTATTATTGCCTTAGAAGGAGAAGTTCCCAGTGCTATTAATATCCCTTCAGGTTGTCGTTTTCATACACGTTGCCCTGTTGCTCTAGAGATTTGTCATAAAAAAGAACCGCCGATAGTTAAGCTAAGCAAAGAACATGAAGCGGTCTGTTTTTTGTTAGAAAAAAAAAGTAAGAAAGGAGAGAGTTTATTATGAAAAAAATCATGGATAATGGAATTAATTGTGATACATCCTGAGTTAAGAAAATTTGTAAAAAAGCTAAGAAAGTAATTTGATGTTATCTTTGGATATAGTGTAAGTCGAGAAATTTAGAAAGGAGTAGATTAGTTTGAAAAAAATTCTAGTAATAAATCCCGTAGCTGATAGCAGATGGAACAAAACTGATGGTGATTACCTAAAAAAAATAGCGAGAAAAGGTACGCTTATAGAAGTAGTTAATATTGAAAAAGGCCCTAAAACGATTGAGTCCTTTTATGATGAAAATTTTGCGACACCTGAAATTTTAAAGATAGTAAGAGAAAATAAAAACCAATTTGATGGGATTATGATAAATTGTTTTGCAGATCCAGGGCTAGAGGCTGCAAGAGAAATTTGCAATATTCCAGTTGCAGGTGCGGGTGAAAGTGCAATTATTTTGACGTCAATGTTGGGGCATAATTTTTCTATTATTTCTGTGAAAAAAAATATGATACCCATGTTTGAAATGAAAGTAGTAACCTTGGGACTTTCGAAAAGACTTTCATCGGTGGAATATATTGATATACCTGTAAGCGAACTGGAAGTTAATTTAAATGAAACTGAAGAAGCTATTATCGAAGCGATTAACAGGACTGTTAAGCGAAATAGTACGGAAGTAGCGGTTTTAGGTTGCACCGGTATGCTTTCTCTGTACGGTAAGGTAGCAAAAAGAGTGAGTATACCCCTAGTGGAACCTGCTGCAGCAGCACTGAAAGTGCTTGAAATTCTAATTGACCTAGGAATTTCGCATAGTAAAGCGGGATTATACATGACGCCTGAATTTGGGAAGATAATAGGTTATTAATATAAAATTATTAGCATAAAAAAAATGGAGGATTGATGACATGAAAAAATTAACAAAACAGGATTTATATGATATCTTGTACGGATGTACTATTCTTGGCACCGGTGGAGGAGGAAATTTAAAAAAAGGGCTTTCTTTAATTGATAAGGCTCTTGACGCTGGAAAAGAATTTAATCTGGTAAATTTGGAAGAAGTCCCTGATGATGCACTTATAGCATCTCCATATATGTGTGGTTCGATATCCCCTTTAACTGAAGAAGATGAGAAAAAATATGCAAATTTACCAAAAATAAAAGAAGAACCTGCATTAAAGGCATATAAAGTGATGGAAGAATATATAGATAAAAAACTATATGGTGTTATATCATCAGAACTTGGTGGGGGAAATACAGCATTGGCATTTTATGTGGCTGCCTTATTAGGTAAATATATCGTTGATGCTGACCCGGCGGGCAGATCTGTGCCTGAGCTTCAGCATTCTATCTTTTTCATAAACAAACTACCCATAAATCCTATGGTAGTTGCTGACGAATTTGGCGATGTGGTAATTGTAAAAGATGTTATAGATGACTTTCGCGCAGAAATACTAGTGAGGTCGATGGCGGTGGTGAGTAAGAATAGTGTGGGAGTCGTGGATCATCTGGCCAGTGGAAAAAAACTGAAAAAGGCAGTTATACTGGGTGCAATTTCTTATGCTTTTAAAATAGGGAGAGCTTATAGAAAGGCAAAGGAAGAAGATCATGATCCGGCTTTGGAAATTGCCAGGGTCGGTAGTGGTTATATGCTCTTCAAGGGAAGAGTAAAAGATTTTCAATGGGAAGATAAAGATGGGTTTACCTTAGGGAATACATATATTGAAGGAGAAGGCGATTATTTTGGCTCCGAGTATAAAGTATGGTTTAAAAATGAAAATATCATTGCCTGGAAGAATGGGAAAATAGATGTTACCGTACCAGACCTGATATGCATGATATGTGATGATAAGAAAGAGCCGCTTACTAATCCGAATCAGGAAATAGGTATGAAAGTTTCAGTTATAGGTCTTCCAGCACCCAAGGAATGGAGGACTGATGAAGGACTAAAGGTTTTTGGACCAAGGCATTTCGGATATGATATTGAATATGTTCCTATAGAAAAGTGTTTTAAGGAGGTGGATTAAATGAAAAAGATATTGGTTATAGATCCGATTACCACCGATTCCTTCAACGATATGACGAAGAAATATCTGGATGAAATAAAAAATTCTGATGTAGAGATCAAAGTTGTTAATATAAAAGCGGGACCATCTTCCATTGAAACCTTTTATGATGAGGCTTTTGCCTTACCGGAAATATTAAAAACTGTGGATAAATATAAGGCAGGATGCGATGCAATTGTAATAAACTGTTTTGCGGATCCTGCAGTAAATGCAGCTAGGGAACTTTCTGATATTCCTGTGGTGGGACCAGCAGAAGCTTCAATGATGATTGCTCTCATGCTCGGGCACAAATTCGGTGTAATTTCTATCTTAAGAAATTCCGGGCCATGGATTGAACTTCAGATAAGAAATATGGGTATAGAACAAAGATTGGCAGGAGCTATTGGTATAGATATACCTGTATTAGAACTTGAAAAAGACTTAAAAAAGACTGCACAATACCTTATTGATGCTGCAAGAAATTTGATCGAGTCAAAAGGAGCAGAGGTTATTGTTTTGGGATGTACCGGTATGGTACCGGTGGTGAGAATAGCAAAAGAAAAGATTGAAGTTCCAGTTATTGAGCCCATAGCTACAGCCTTTAAAGTAGCGGAATTAATGGTTAGTTTGAAATTAACCCATTCAAAGATAGGTCTTTATATGGCTCCCAATAAAGACAAAATCAAATAAACATAATTCTATTCTAATGATTAATAGAGAGGAAAAAAGGAGGTTTGTCTTGGAGAATAAAATGAGTTTTGCTCAATTTCGGGAGATAGTACTTAAACGAAGAACTATTAGAGATTTTAAAAAAGATGAGGTGTACTCTTTAGATATTTTAGAGTGTATTGAATTAGGCATATGGGCTCCTACAGGAAGCAATTTACAAAGATTACGATTTTCAGTTATAATTGATTCTGATTTAATAGAAAAAATAAAACTCTACTCTCCAGGGCTACCTAAAACTACTCCAGCAATTTTAGCTCTATATTCTTATGAAAAAGAAGAATATAAAAATAATTTTTATGAAGAGATCATTAATTACGATATAGGTTTAGCTCTACAAAATATTTGTTTGGGTTTATATTTAAAAGGATATGGAAGCTGTATCGTTAAATCTTTTAATCAAGTTATGCTAGATAAATTATTGTATAAGAAGAATTATAAATTAAGAATTCTATTAGCTTGGGGTAGAATAAAAAAGACTCCTTTACCTCCAGGAAGAAAGGAAATTAAAGCTTATTTGATATAGTTTTAAAAATGGGGCTATGGAAAATAAAACATTAAACCTATTAATAATAAAATGGTTAAACTATGCTTACTGTTTACCTGAGGAACCCAAGGAATACGGCATATTAAGAATTTTACAGTGCATCGAAGATGTTATATATATAGCAAATATTAAAGAAAAGGAAAAGAAAAAATTAAGAGGATTAATACGAAAAAGCGAGGATGATTTATTTAATTTAAATACTACAGAATTTCAAGCGATGATAAATGGAATAATTGAACAAATTAATAAAAGTTGTATTTATAATTTTAACAAATAGATTGGTTCAATTAATTATAATTTAACTATTGTGCAGAAGGGACAAACCGGGAAGCTATAAGAAAATTGCTTAACTTGCTACAATAAAGATGCTTCCGGTAGAATATGGTGAGGCAGAATGCTACTCTATCTTTTTATAGTGAAAACTATTTAAAAATAATAAAAACAAAAATAGTTTTAAGAGCTAAAAAATTTAAGGGGGAAAGAATAGATATGAAAGTATTGGTTTTTGGAAGCGGAAAACAAGGTTCGGTGATAGCTTATGATTTAGTTAATAACGATAAAGTAGAAAAGGTAGGAATAGTAGATAATCAAGAAGAAATATTAAATAAAACAAAAGAAATAATATATAGTAATAAAGTAAAAACCTATATTCTTAATCTTAATGATAAAGAAGAAACTAAAAAATTAATGCACGAATATGATATTGGTGTGGTTGCTCTACCAGTTAGAAGATTAAGCTACAAGGTGTTAGAAACAGCAATTGAAGCTCGCTTTAACCTTGTTGATATATTAGAAGAATATCATAGAAGACCAGATGCTTATGAAATTGAAGGTTTAGAAATTCCCAATGGGATGACCCTGGATGAATACGGAGAATTACTTCATCAAAAAGCAATAAAAAATGGAGTGACTTTTATTGATGGAATGGGTTTTGCTCCAGGGTTAACCAATATCACTTTGGGTGAAGGCATCAAGAAAATGGATCAGACAGATTCAGCTATAGCTAGGTGCGGAGGAATCCCGGCTAAAGAATTTGTTAATAAACATCCCTTAAAATATATGATTACCTGGGCTTTTGAGCATGTATTAAGAGAATATATGGTCAAGGTAAATGTGTTAAAAAACGGTAAAATTACAGAAGTAAATGCAATAAGTGATTTAGAAAAATTTAAGTTTGATCAATTAGGTAAAGACGAAGAGTTAGCTTGTGCTATTACTCCTGGTATGCCTAGCTTTCTTTATACTCGTCCAGAACTTAAAGAATGCGCTGAAAAAACTATCCGTTGGCCTGGTCATTGGGAAGGAGCAAAAGTATTAAAGGAATGTGGAATGTTAGATTCTGCACCGATAGAATTTAAAGGGATGAAAATATCTCCTCGTGAATTTTTATCATTTATATTGACTCCTAAATTAAAACCCTTAGACGGGGAAACAGATATAAGTGTTATGTGGAATAGCGCAATTGGCATAAAGAATGGAGAAAAGATTCGCATTGATTATTATATGTGGGAGGGAGCAGACGTTAAAAGAGGTTTTTCATCGATGAATAGAGTTACTTCTTTTCCTGCAGCTATAACTACAGTTTTTCTGGGAGAAGGTAAAATAAAAGAGAAGGGAATAGTTGCTCCTGAAGATGCAATAAAGGGAGAAGTTTATCAAGAGTTATTAGATGAGTTAAAAAAGAGAAATATAAATATACTTGAAATCTCTAAAAAGATGTAATAGCCCAAAGATAAAATATTTAACTATTTTATAAGAATAATTAAATTTAATTAAAAACAATTCTTTTTTATCGAGTAAATTAAATAAATATGAAAGGAATGAGAATAAAATGAGAAACTATAAAGAAATATCTCTTTGGGCTGAAGTATTTTTAAAAATTTAGGAGGTTTATAATGTTAAATAAGGGGGAAATTTATATGAAACAAGATTTTGAAAAATTATTTGATTTGTCGGGTAAGGTAGCGATGATAACTGGTGCTGCTTCTGGAATAGGTAATGGAACTGCAGAATTTCTTGCTGAAGCAGGAGCTATAGTTGTACTACTTGATATTAATGAAGAAAGGGGGAATATCGCAAAGGGGGAGATTTTAAAATCAGGAAATAAGGCTGAATTTTTAAAGTGTGATGTAACTAAAATAACTGATTGCCAAAATGTTGCTAATATAACGAAAGAAAAATTTGGCAAAATTAATATTTTAGTAAATTGTGCAGGTATTATATATCGTAAAAATACGGTAGATCTTCCTGAAAAAGATTGGGATCTTGCTATTAATGTTACTCTAAAAAGCGTTTATCTTATGTCAAAATATATTATTCCAATAATGGCAGAAGGCGGAGGAGGAAGTATAATAAATATTGGCTCTGGTTGGAGCCTTAAAGGTGGAGAAAATGCGGTTTCTTATTGTGCTGCAAAAGGTGGTGTTTGGAATCTCACGAGGGCTATGGCAATAGATCATGGAGTGCAAAACATTAGGGTTAACTGTGTCTGCCCGGGAGACATTGATACCCCGCTGTTAAGGAGCGAGTGTGCTCAACTTGGTCTTGATGAAAAAAAATTTCTTGCTGAAAGTGCGGATAGACCTCTAAACCGTATTGGCACACCTATAGATGTAGCTAAGGCTGTTTTTTTCTATGCAAGTGATATGTCTACGTGGGTAACAGGTAGTAATCTCGTAGTAGATGGTGGTGGATTAGCATGAACTCAAAGAAAATAGTTTATCCTTATATTCCAAATTCAGAACCACAAGTACAGAAAGAGATGTTACAAGAAATAGGAGCCGATAGTATAAATGAGCTTTTTAGTGATATTCCTGAAAACTTATTACTTCATAAAAAATTGAATCTACCGAAACCTTTTCTTTCGGAGTATGAACTAAAGAGGCATATAGAAAGTATTTTATCGAAAAATTCAACATGCAAAGAAAATATTAGTTTTTTAGGAGCAGGTTGCTGGCAACATTATGTGCCGGCAGTAGTTGATGAAGTTATCCATAGATCTGAATTTTTAACTGCTTACGCAGGTGAACCATATGAAGACCACGGAAGATTCCAAGTACTTTTTGAGTATGCGAGCATGATGGGAGATATGCTGGAAATGGATGTTGTAAGCATTCCAACATACGATTGGTCACAGGCTGCTTCAACATCATTACGTATGTCTTGCAGAATCACTGGCCGTGATGAAGTGATCGTATCTAAAACAATAAACCCCGATAGATTACTTGTTATTAAAAACTATTGTAATCCAAATGTAAATGTAGTAATGCTTGATTTTGACTCTAAAACTGGAATGGCAGATATTAATGATCTTGAGAAAAAAATATCAAATAAAACTGCAGGAGTTTATATTGAAAATCCATCTTATTTAGGTTCAATAGAATCAAACGGTGCTAAACTCTCTGAGATTATTCATAAAGCAGGAGCTCTTTTTCTTGTTGGTGTGGACCCAAGCTCCTTAGGCGTGTTAACACCTCCTATTAATTATGGAGCTGATATTGTATGCGGAGACCTTCAACCATTAGGTATTCATATGAATTACGGTGGAGGAGTTGCGGGATTCATTGCTACAAGAGATGAAAAAGAGTTTGTAAGCGAATACCCTTCAAGGCTATTTGGGATAGCGCCCACAGAAAATAGTGAGTGGGGTTTTGGAGATGTTATGTGGGAAAGGACCTCTTTTGCAAATAGAGAAAGTTCTAAGGAGTTTGTCGGGACTGCAGCAGCCTTATGGGGTATTGCAGCAGGTGTTTATTTAGCCGTAATGGGACCAGAAGGCATGCAGGAATTGGGTAAAGGAATTATACAAAGGTCTCTTTATGCTCAAAAGGAAATTGGAAAAATAAAAGGAGTAAAAGTACCAGTATTACAATCTGCTAATTACTGTGAGTTTGTGGTAGATTTTAATAACAGCGGTAAGACTATAAAAGAGATTAATAAAACTTTACTCAAAAAAGGTATTTTTGGGGGTAAGGGTTTATCTAAAGATTTTCCTCAATTTGGTCAGAGTGCCTTGTATTGTGTCACAGAGATACATAGTAAAGAAGATATTGATAGACTTGTTTTTGCTCTGAAGGAGGTATTTTAAATTATGGGAATGAAGATGAAAACTAAATTGAGAAACTATCATGCAGTTTGTTGGGACGAGCCTATTATTTATGAATTAGATATAAATGGGGAAAGGGCAATTCTTGTTCCTGAAGTGGGTAAAAAGATAACCGAAAGCGTAGGCGATGGTATTTCTTCTATCCCGAAATCTATGCGCAGAAAAAATGTACCTCAATTACCTGCTCTTTCTCAACCACAAGTATTAAGGCATTTTTTACATCTCTCGCAAGAAACTTTGGGCGTAGATTTTAATATTGATATCGGGCAAGGAACCTGTACTATGAAATATAGTCCTAAAATACATGAGCAATTTGCTAGTTCAGAAAAGGTAGCAGAGATGCATCCCTATCAGGATGAGTCTACATCTCAAGGGCTTCTCGAAATTATGTATAAGACAGAACAGTTATTTAAGGAGATATCTGGTCTTGACCGTTTTTCACTGCATCCTGGTGGAGGATCGCACGGAATTTATACTATTTCTTCCATTATTCGGGCATATCATAAGTCGCGTGGAGAGGAAGATAAAAGAGACGAAATAATTACCACTACATTTTCCCATCCTTCAGCTGCTGCAGCACCCAGAGTAAAAGGATATAAAATAATAATTATTTGTCCTGATGACAACGGATGCCCTGATATTGAAGCTCTTAAGAAGGTGGTATCTGAACATACTGCGGCATTGCTTATAACTAATCCTGAAGACACTGGTATTTATAATTCTAAAATTACTGAATTTACTAAAATAGTACACGATTTTGGTGGGCTTTGTGGTTATGACCAAGCTAATGCTAATGGACTGCTTGGCATAATAAGGGCGAAAGAGGCAAATTTTGATCTTTCCTTCTTTAATCTTCATAAGACATTTTCTTCTCCTCATGGTTGTGGAGGACCAGGTTCGGGAATAGTTGGTGTAACAAATAAACTTGCAAAATTTTTACCTGTTCCTGTTATTGACTATGATAAAGAGAATAATAAGTATTTTCTTGACCATGATAGTTCTGATAGCATAGGGAAAGTAAAGGATTTTTATGGTGTAATACCAGTAATACTTAGAGCATATGCCTGGATAATGAGCCTTGGAGCGGAAGGGCTTAGAGAAGTTTCAAATGTGGCTATATTAAATAATAACTACACAATGAAGAAGATTCTAGAACTTCGTGGCGTTAGTATGGCATTTCCAGAGCATAAACAACGTATTGAGCAAGTCCGCTATAGTTGGGGAAAACTTACCAAGGAAACAGGTATTAATACTGAAGATATTCAGAGGAGAATATTTGATTTTGGTACTCACTATTGGACAAGCCATGAACCGTGGTTAATACCGGAACCGTTTACTATTGAACCGAGCGAATCCTATTCAAAAGATGATATTGATGAATTTATTGCTATATTAGGACAAATTGTTAAAGAAGCATACGAAGAGCCTGAAAAGTTTAAAGATGTCCCATATAAAAGTTCCATTCATCATATTGATCATGATGTATTCGATGACCCTTCAAAATGGGCTATTACGTGGAGGGCTTATAAAAAGAAATATAATGGTTACTTTCAACCTAAATAATAATTATTAGGGATAACACTATATGTATAAAATAGGATTAATTGTCAATCCAATTGCAGGTATGGGGGGGCGAGTTGGTTTAAAAGGTACTGATGGGCGGGAGATACTTCAAAAAGCTAAAAGCTTAGGTGCAATTTCTTTGTCTCCCAAAAGGACATGTGAAGCTCTGGAATCCTTTTCTGTGATACAAGATAACCTAAAACTTATTACCTGCCCTGGTGATATGGGAGAAAATGAAACAATTAGTTGTGGTTTTGTTCCTGATATTATAAAGGGAATCAAAAGCAAAGAGACAACTTTTGCAGATACCCAGAAAGCAGCTCGTATAATACGGGATCGTGGTGTAGATTTATTGCTTTTTGCGGGTGGAGATGGAACTGCCAGAGATATTTATGTTGCTATCGGAACGACCTTACCCGTTATTGGTATTCCTACCGGAGTTAAGATTCATTCAGCAGTTTTTGCCTCCAGTCCATCCAAAGCAGGAGAGCTGTCTTTATTATATTTACAAAAAAAAATACATAAATTAAGAGAAGCAGAAGTTATGGATATTGATGAGTTGGCATTTCGAAATGGTATTGTAAAAGCCAGGCTATTTGGGTATCTTAAGATCCCTTATGAAAGGAGGTGTATTCAAGGTGGAAAATTAGGGAGTTCACCTAGTGAGGAAATTATTCAGAAAGCTATCGCCGAAGATATTATTGAAAGTATGGATAATGATTTTCTTTATATTATAGGTCCTGGGACAACTACTAGAGCTATAATGCAGAGGTTAGGTTTAAGTTGTACTTTGTTAGGAGTAGATGCTGTTTATAGAAAAGAAGTAATAGGACTAGATTTGGGCGAAAGCGAATTATTGAAACTCATTAACAAGGAAAAGGCAAAGCTAATTATTACTCCAATAGGTGGACAGGGTTATATCTTTGGAAGAGGGAATCAGCAATTAAGTCCGCAAGTAATTCGGAAGGCCAAGAGAGATAATATTATTATCGTTGCTACTTATAATAAAATTGTTTCTTTAAAAGGATCTCCTTTGCTTGTTGATACAGGTGATTTATCTCTTGATAGAGAATTAAACGGATATGTGCAAATTGTTACTAATTATCATGAACGAACGGTATACAGAGTCAAATTTTGATTATTAATAAGAATATTTGATAATAAAATTAGGAGGTAAAATTGTAATGAAATGTAAAAGCAAAAAGTATTCGATTTTTTTATTGTTTTTTGTGTTAATTCTTATACTTTTAACAACATTTGGTATTGCTTCTGCTGCTGAAGAAGGAGAAACTGCGAAGTACTACGGAGCCTGGTCTTTAGTCCCATCACTACTTGCTGTAGGGCTTTGCCTGGTATTAAAGGAGGCTCTATTGTCATTGGTTACTGCAGTTATTGTAGGGGGAACGATACTTGCAAACGGAAATATAATTACCGGTATTACTAAAACTGTAAGTACAATGATTGCACAGATAGCTGACCCCTGGGAAGCTAGTATTCTCTTGTTTTTCTTTGTAGTTGGTGGTCTTATGGGAATAATCTTTTATTCTGGTGGAGCTGCTGCTTTTGTGGATTTTTTTAGGAGAAGGGCGAAAAATGCTAGGAGTATACAACTTTTTGGTTGGATAGGTGGTTTGGTTATCTTTGTTGATGACTATGCTAATGCTGCTTTTGTAGGAAGTTTGTTTAGACCTTTATCCGATAGGTACCACATATCTAGAGAGAAACTTTCTTATATTGTAGATTCTACAGCATCTCCTGTATCTTGTATATTCTTAATTTCTACCTGGATTGGCTTTCAGGTAGGATTAATTGGGAAAGCACTTCCTGCAGATTGGCCTGTTAAACCTTATACAATTTTTTTGCAGAGCATCCCTTTTAATTTTTATTGTTTGTTTGCTATTGCTTTTGTCTTTATGATTGCCTGGACTGGTAGGGATTTTGGCCCGATGTTGAAGGCTGAATATCGTGCAAGAACCACTAATCATCTCTGGGGCGAGAATTCAACACCTCTTTCAGGGGAATCGGAATATGAAGTAGTAAAAAATGTAAAACCTAGAATGATTAATATGATAGTTCCCCTTGTATTAATGGTTGGTCTATCCTTTTTCTTTATGTATAAGACTGGAGGAGGCGGAGCAGAAAAAAGCTTTATGGAAGCTCTTGCTGATGCCGATTCTATGTTGTCTATTGTATATGGAACTTTTATTGCTTTGTTTGTTTCCATGATTATGTATTGGATACAACATATTGATACTCCTGCCAATATGATGAAACCTTTTTTAGTAGGCGCAAAGGGTATGTTGTATGCTGCAATGATACAGGTCAGTGCCTGGTCTATTGGTGCTATTTGTAATGATCTAGGAACCGCAGAGTATATAGTGGATGCGGTGAAGGGTATAATGTCTCCATTACTTCTACCCCTTATTGTTTTTTTTATTTCTGCTTTTATTGCCTTTTGTACTGGAACTTCATGGGGAACAATGGCAATAACTACCCCAATTGCTATTCCATTGGCTATCGCTATTAATGCAAATTTACCACTCGTAGTGGCGGCGATTTTAGCTGGTTCTACTATGGGGGATCACTGTGGTCCTATTTCTGATACAACTGTTATGTCATCAACATTTTCTGGTTCTGACCATATAGATCATGTTAAAACTCAGATACCCTATGCCCTTACTTGCTCTGCAGTAGCTGCTATTTGTTATATAACAGCAGGAGCAGGTCTTCCGGCGATTGTAAATTTAATCATAGGGATGGGCATTCTTTATGGAGCTTTAATAGTTCTCTCAAATATAAGTGCTAAAAGTCAAGGAATTACTTTCCCTTTACCTGAATGGGATTTAAACAAAAAAGAAAATTAAAATAAATACATAAGTTTAGGGATTTTGATATAGAGCCTTCTTTTAAGCTTTATTTAAACCAACAAAAATAGCTTAATCAAGGAGGCTCTATATTTAAATTAAAAGGAGTATAAAAATGGGTATAAATAAAGATCTTAAGAATAAGAGAGTAGTCATTACCGGAGGAGCAAGTGGAATTGGACTGGCGACCGCCAAACGTTTTATTGATGAAGGAGCTAATGTTTTCATCTTGGATTGGAATCAAGAAGTTTTAAAAAAGTCATTATTGAATAATCCAAAACTAAAAGGCGGTGTATGTGCCGATGTAAGTAATCCAAATGATATAGTAGTTGCATTCAAGAAAGTGGATGAAATCATTGGGGGTATTGATGTTTTGATTTCTAATGCAGGAATTAGTGTCCGTAAACCATTTTTAGAAATCGAATATGAAGAATGGTCGAGAGTTATTCGTGTTAATTTAGATGGGATGTTTCTTTGCGCTAAAGAAGCAATCAAAAGAATGAAGAAACAAGGTTCCGGAGTGATTTTATTTACTGCATCCACGAATGGAATAGAAGGACATCCGCTTTATGCGGATTATAATGCATCAAAAGCAGGAGTAATTCTTTTGGCAAAGACGATAGCATTAGAGTTTGCTCCCTGGATCAGAGTCAATGCAATTTGCCCTGGATATGTGCTTACGCCAATGCAGAAGTCTGAGTATACTCCAGAAATGTTAGAAGAAGTTAATGCAGGAATTCCATTAAATCGTCATGCTAAACCAGAAGAAGTTGCTGACTTATTTGCCTTTTTAGCATCATCTCAGGCTGCTTATATTACAGGACAATCTATAGCTATTGATGGAGGAGAAACTGCTGGACAATATATTAAAGATATAGGTGAGTAAAAAGACGATATTTCTGGGAATAAGGAATAATCTTCCGGTGATCCGGACTTCTCGCTACGGGGTCCGGATTGCCTTCCCTGCTCTCCTTCTCTTTGACCTTTTTTCTAAGGGGGGCAGGGTTGTTTAAAAGGTTGTGGTTATTTAATGAAAGAGAAAGAAGTCGTTGATTTTGATTTTCAGTCTCAATTATTAGAGGATCGAAAAGAAAAAATTAGGGGGATTAGTAAGATGAAATTTGAAGAAGAATTTCATACTAAAGGTCGAGCAGAGTGGAGTATCGACCTATATTTAGAGCTAGATAAATTTATCATGAGCCTAAAGACCGGGATTAGAAAGGAATATTTAGAGACTTATATCAAATACTCTTATAATGGTCTATTGTTTTGTTATATCATGCTTAGGAAAAAAGAGACTGTCCGGCTTTGGGCGAAAATTGGCTATGATAAATTAGATGCTGTACCGTTATTTGTGCGTGATTATGGGCCGGTAAGCCGTCGAGTCGGAGTAATGATAACTATCGACGATCAGAGGGAATTTTTGCAGGATAGAGAAGCAATTTTAGAGGTTATTTTTGGTATCATTAAAAAGGCCTTACAGGGAATGGCTGACCGGAAGGGAAGGGAAAAAACTCCCTTAAAGCCAATAACAGAAGTTGATCCTGTAAAGCCTATAGAGATATTCAAGCCTTCTTCAATAAATATATCGGCGGTGGAGAACGGATATTTGAGCATTAATTTAAAAATTCATAAGAGCCAGAAGGAGATTCTAAATAGAATTTTGCAGGAGACTATTTTTAAATAAAGGGAGGAAGGAGGAGTCAAAATGAAAGACCGTTATATGCTTAAACTTTTTATCATAGAAGAAAAAGGGAAACCTGTTTTTCGAATATGTCCCGTTTTTCATCCACATTCAGAACCAGAAGACGAGCTGGGTGACTTTTTAAGCGGAAGAGGAAATGAGTATCAAACAATGACGTCAATATTGGATATAAAAGAAGACTGTGATTTATTGAAAAAAGAAATAAAGAATGTAATCAAAAAATTTAATAAGACAGGAATAGTAAAGCCTACAAAAATAATTCCGATAGGAACAAAAGGATATAAAGGACGCTTAAGAAAAAGAGGAGATATAAATGATTTAAATGAAAGGTTTCGGAGGTAGGTAAAAAGAAATGAAAGAATTTAAAGAATATTCTTGGCACGGGACACCCGCAGTAGAAGATGGAAAGCTTAAAGGAAAGACAGATACAGATTATTTCTATTTTTTCTGTCCCAAATGTGAGGATACCCAAATTATGCAGATTTTAGATTTTCGTTTTTTAAAGAAGGAACCAGCAAAGTATAAGGACAAATATAGGAAGAGATTAAAAAGGGAATTCATAATTGCCTTTGAACTGTATTGCCATAAATGTAAGTTGCACGATTGCGTAAAGGTTTCCAATATTGGCTGGCAAGGTGGTAAGTTAAAAAATAGTATTGGCCTAAAGATTAAGGAAAATGAAAAAAGAATGTACCTATAAAGTGAGGAGAGGATAATGGGTAAAAAATTTAATGAAAAACTTGACTTTATTTTTTGGGAAGAAGAAGGTGTTCACGACCCTGACCTTATAACACGGATATATCCTACAATTTTATTTATGGAGGATAAAGAAGGAGGGAAAAAAGCCCCCTTCTTAACTGATAGGTGCTACACTTTGAAAGAACTTGATAGGGAATTGGACAGGTTTCAAGAAGATATTAAAAATATAAGAAAAGAAGCAAAGAAAAAATACGACGAATTTAAAATAAAGGGAGGAGATGGACAAAAATGAGTAGCAGTCCATATATGAAAGTATTAGCTAAAAAATGTGAAGATTGTCCTTATGACTTAACTTGTAGTATGAAGAAGATAGTAAATCATAGAATCCCCTGCTATGCTGTCTCTGATTCCTGGATCTTTAAATTTATCAGGAAGTTTGGGAAAGGGGCAAGAGTAAGAGAGGAGATGTTTAAATAATGGTTAAGAAAGAGCAGGGAAAGGTAAAAGTTATAAATGTTTACTCTGAAGAATATTTTAAAAAAGCGCCAGAAGAGTTGCGTAATGAAGTAAATAAATTAATTGTTATGTGGAAAATGATTAAAGACCTCCCTTATGAAAGGAAAAAAGTTAGATACATCTTGCTTGTAATACCTTTTAGATTTCTACTTGGAGCAAAAGCATGTGAACTTCATCCTAAAAAAATATTTGCGTTTGATGAAAATAGTTTTCGAAAAGAAGGACTTCGGGTATCTGGAAATACAATATTTATGGGAGAAGAGCCTTTTGGTTATCTGGTTGATATTGTAGATGGCGAAGAGTTTATAAAAAATACAAAGTATAGTGGACTAAAAATTACTGTAGACTTAGAACACAAATCTGTATCAGAATATGTTAAAGAATTAAATGATTATACTCATAAAACAAAAAAAGAGTAGGGTTGGATTATAAATATAAAATAAAGTGATGAAATATGAAATAACCTTTAAAGTTGACTTCTCTCTTTATATTTGATATGTTTAGTTTATTAATACTGAGTATTAAAGGAGAAATTTATGGAAAGAACAACTAAAATTATAAGCTTATCTGTACCACCAGAAATGGCGGAGAAGATTCAAGATCTGATGAAAAAGGAAGATAGAACAAGAAGTGAATTAATAAGAGAAACAATAAGGCGATATATTGAACAGCAAGAATGGAAGGAAATCTTAAGATACGGAAGAATAAAGGCCAATGAAAAAGGAATTGCCGAAAATCAAGTGGAAGATATTGTCGATGCCTATAGAAAATAAAAAACCAAAAGTAGTGATAGATACCAACGTCTTTATCTCTGGGTTAAATTTTACTGGAAAACCACACGAAATCTTAGAATTATTCATAAATAATGAGATAGAGGTCTTTATCTCTTCCTTTATTTTACACGAAATAGGGAAAATCCTCAGAAAAAAGTTTGAATGGGATAAGGAACAGGTTGAAAGGGTCCTAAATAGAATAAAAGGAAAGGCCCTCCAGGTTAAACCAAAGGTTAAAATTTCGGTTGTTAAGGGAAAAGAAGATGATAACCGGATCCTGGAATGTGCAGTAGAAGCTGGGGCCCAATATATCATCTCCGGAGATAAACGTCATCTACTGCCCCTAAAGGAATACCAGGGGATAAAGATCTTATCACCAAGTGATTTTTTGGAAGTTATGCCATTTAGCAATCATACCAGCATATTCTCTTGACATTAAAATGATAAACTGTTATTGCTTATAATTGTCTTGACACCATAATGATAAACTGTTATGCTTCTAAGCAGGTATGCCTATGAGTAAATTTATTACTATCGCCAACAATAAAGGTGGTGTAGGGAAAACTACTACCGCTATAAATTTAGGAGCTACTCTTGTTGAATTAGGGAAAAGAGTTTTGCTTGTTGATTTAGACCCTCAAGGGGGTTTAACTCTGGGTTTGGGATTCAATCCTGATAATTTTGAGAAAACTATATATGATATCCTGATAGGCTCCGAGTTAGACCTGAAGAAGATTACTATCCCCACCAGAATTACCGGGATGAACCTAGTACCCGCAGATCAAGATCTCTCCGGTGCCGAAGCAGAACTAATCGGTGAGGTAGCCTGGGAAAGTACTTTAAAAAATGCCTTGAACAATAC
>JABUBM010000066.1_pt1 | contig 22759 bp, 21 predicted proteins | sample 7240321 | NCBI WGS metagenome assembly JABUBM01 (sample SAMN07256344, study PRJNA390944) | subsurface metagenome | isolation source: Methane hydrate marine sediment | place: Pacific Ocean: Eastern North Pacific, ODP site 1244 | collected 2002
ATGATAGGTTACGGGATTAAAGAAGAGGAAAATATGTGCAGATTGCTCTTAAGTTTACTTAGCTATAGGTTTATAAAATAAATCTTAAAAAATAACGGTAAGTTAACCAACCAGGAAGAAGAAAGGAGCTTAGAGATGATTCTAAAATCGGGAGAACAAAAAAGAAGAGAGGAAAAAGTTATAGTTAAGCAGTTTAGCTGGGTTGAGTACTCTGAGAGAGCCTTACAAGGAGAGGGGAATCTTTTCTTAACTACTCAAAGACTGATTCTGGAAAGAAGCTCAAAAGGTAAAGCAATAACCTTATTTGAGTTCCCCTTTGAGGCGATTGACCAGGTGAGAATAGAGGGATTCATAAATAAAGTTGTATTGCTAAGGGTTCTTCTAAATCAGATAAGCTCCAAAGTTAAGGGAATAGACTTTTCCAACAAAAAAGGATTTGCCAATATCAAGATTAAGGTAGATGATCCAAAGGGATTTGCTGAAGAAATAAGAATCAGAAGTAAAAAAGGGGAGAAACAGAGCTAAAGGAATAGTTTCATTTTTGCGTTAACCTTACACAAAACCTTTTATGTAGGGTAGTAATTTCGCTTTATGTTGACAAAGGCGAAAACTTGTACCTCTTCACTCCCTCCAAACTAGTCAAAAAACATACCGGATCGTCAGATATGTTTCTCCACATCACCTCCAATAATTTATTTTTTAGGAAATTTAGACTGGTTTAAGGCGGGCACCAAAGGCGAGGTCTTTAAGCTGTTAATCTCTGTAGTGTATAATTGTAAAGAGATTAAAGGAAGAATAGTTTTCCTATAGTCTCCTTTCAAATTCAAGGGATTGTCTCGCCCATAATAGGGTAGGTATTGCTTTTTTTCCGTCTTTACCCCTTATAGATTATTAGTAAAGATAGAATCTTTTCAAATTACTTTTCTCCCTTCAACTCCCTTACCAAAAACTTCTCATTTTAATCTATTTTTCCCTGAGCTTCCAAGATCACCGTCTACTTTCAATTTTTCAGAATGGAGGAAGGGGGGGTTGACAATAGAGAGAAGTTGTTGTATAATATAACAACAATGTTAGCCAATGTCTTTTTCCCTCTTCCTTCCTGTGGGGGGAGGGGAGAAGGTGACGGGGCAAAGGGGAGCAGGCTGTCAGTCCTAATTGTCATTGCGAAGCCGAAGCAATCTAATGACAGAAAAGGAGAAGTGACTGTGATTAATTCGTTAGACCGTGCCTTAAGAATATTGGAAATTCTTGGCAATTCAGATAATAATATAGGCGTTAGCGAGTTAGGCCGGAAATTAGACGTTGACAAGAGCACAGCTTATCGTCTCCTTGCTACTTTATCCGCTCGAGGCTATGTAGAACAGGAGCCAGAGACAAAGAAATACACATTAGGTTTGAAGATAGTGGAGTTGAGCAGCAAGGTTCTAGATAAATTAGAGTTACGTAATGTAGCGAAACCCTTCATGAAGAAGCTGGTGCAGCAGACTGATGAGACAGTCCATCTGGCTACTCTGGATTTGGGAAACGTCGTTTGTATTGACCAGGAAGAGACTCCCTCTATGATTAATGTAAACATGGCTGTGGGAAGAGAGGCTCCTGGCCACTGTACATCTATTGGGAAAGTTCTTTGGGCTTATTTAAAAGAGGAGGAGTTAGACTATATCCTGAAGAAAAAAGTGCTTACTCGCTGTACAGCTAGAACCATCACCTCTATTCCGGAATTAAAGCTCCATCTAAGTAAAGTGAAAGAGCAGGGTTATGCCCTTGATGATGAGGAATTTACCATAGGGGTAAGGTGTATAGCTGTTCCGGTGTGGAACTATAAAAATAAAGTCATAGCCTCATTGGGTGTGTCGGGATTAGCTGTAAATGTTAGCCTGGATAAAGTTGCGGAGTTGGTTAAGATTACTATGGAGGTAAGAGATAGGCTTTGTTTGAAATTGGGCCATAAGAAATAGCATTATTTTTTTCTCTGTACTGCGAACGACGTTATATAATAAGAAACACTCATAAAGTAGTAGTTGGCCAGTAAAGCTAAAACTTAAGGTTTTTCAAAGTATCTCAAGGTTTTTTTTCGGAGAAAAGCGATGATGGAGATATTGGAAGAGCTTGAGCCAAAAATCAAAGTAATTGCCCGTACGATAACGTATAATAGGGAAGACCAAAAGGATTTACTCCAAGAAATGTGTTTACATGTGTTTGAAGAAAGGAATATGCTAAGAGACAAGACTAAAGCTTATATCCTCCGGTCATGTTACTTTCATGCCAAGCATTACATTAATGAAGGTAAAAGTATAGATAGCAAAAGAAGAGATGGTACTCGCGTTGTGAGCTTGTATCAGGAAAATGATAAAGGTGAAGAGGAAATGTTATCGATTCCTGGCAGTCTTCCTTCACCAGAGGATGTAGCGATAACTAACATTATGATAGAGGAAATAAGTAGTCTTTTATCCGAAGTTCAAAAATATATACTTGAGCTACTGCTTCAGGGATACACATCCGCAGAAATATCCAGGGTCAAAAAGACAAGTAGGGCTGCGATTAGCAAGAATCTAAAGAATATCAGGAGGAAGATCTCAATATACTTAGCTGGTTAGCAATTAGCTGAGTTTTTTGTTCTATAAGTACAAATCCATTTTTTTATAAATGAAAATTGTATCTATTCAGCCTTATTTCGTAAATACTCAGTGAAACACCTCATTGCGAGCTCCGAAGGGGCGTGGAAGATTGCCACGTCGCTATCGCTCCTCGCAATGGGCATAATACTCAAAAAGTGTTGCTATTTTTAAGATAACAGTACCATTTTAAGTAATGAATTTTGTGCATTTGGGCTAGTCCATGAGGCTTAGTATTGAAAGACCCACAGTATTGACAATACTTTTTTTATCATGATAAGCATCCTTTTATCAAACCGTTTTGGTAATCTAATACAAAATAAGGCTTATCTTCAATGATATCATATGTTTACAATTTTTACCAGCAACACTTTTTGAGTATTATGCCCGCAATGACAAATAAATGTACTATGGTTGAATAGATACATTAAAATCAGTTATTTACATTAAGGGATAGAAAACATAAAGGAGTAGAGGTGACACAGATTAAGAATTACATAAATGGAGAATGGGTCGAGCCCAGTGGAACTGAGGTTGTAGATGTAGAAAATCCGGCTACAGGTGAGGTCTTAGCTCAATTTCGTACATCAACTAGCGAAGATGCAAAAGAGGCTATAAAAAAAGCCAAAGATGCTTTTAAAGAATGGAGAAAAGTCCCCGTAGTGGAAAGGTCTAGATTCCTCTTTAAATTCTATGACCTACTCAAAGAAAACTGGGAAGAATTGGCCAGAACTATTACTATGGAGCATGGGAAGGAATACCCAGCCGCCTATGGCGAAATGAGACGCACAATTGAAATGGTAGAGGCTGCCTGCGGAACTCCTTCACTAATGAAGGGAGAGTTTTCTGAGAATGTTGCCGAAGGAATAGACGAGTACTCGATTCGAGTGCCCATAGGTGTCTTTGCTATGCTCCCACCCTTTAATTTTCCAGCTATGGTTCCTCTCTGGTTTATGCCCTGGGCTGTTGCCTGTGGAAATACCTACATTATAAAGCCAGCCCCTCAGGTTCCTCTTACCCAAAGTAAGATATTTGAACTGATAGACAAAGCTGGATTTCCCAAAGGTGTGATTAATTTAGTTGGCAATGGGGAGGGGGTTGCTGATGAACTTCTAGAGAATAAAGACATAGCTGGTATTTCCTCTGTTACCTCTACTAAGGTTGCCAAAGAAATCTATCGAAGAGCAGCCAAAAATGGCAAAAGAGCTCAATGCCACGCCGGAGCTAATAATTTCTTAATAGTAATGCCAGATGTTAATTTGGATAAGGCGATACCCAATATGATGGGCTCATGCTTTGGCAATAGTGGACAACGGTGTCTGGCTGGTTCCATTGTCTTCGGGGTAGGTCATATCTATAAACAATTAAAAGAAAAATTCCTTGAAGCAGCTTCCGCTCTTAAGGTAGGTTATGGACTTGAAAAGGGCATAGACATGGGTCCGGTTATCTCGAAAGAAGCCTTGAGCAAACTTCATAATGATATCCAAAAAGCTATTGATGAAGGGGCAAGACTCATCCTTGATGGAAGAGAAGTAGAGGTGGAAGGATATCCAAAGGGATATTTCCTTGGCTCCACTATTTTTGAAGATGCTGAGCCAGGAATGGATATTTTTGATGAGGAAGTTTTTGGCCCAGTAGTCTGTCTTAAAAAAGTAAAGGACCTTAACGAAGCTATTAATCTGGCTAATTCTAGCAGGTTCGGTAATGCTGTATCTATCTATACCGAGAATGGCAAATGGGCACGTGAATTTCAAAGTAGAATTGAATGTGGCAATATTGGCATTAATGTAGGAGTAGTTGCTCCCATGGCTTTTTACCCATTTGCTGGAATGAAGGATTCATTCTTCGGAGATCTGCACGGCCAGGGACAAGATGCTATTGATTTCTTTACCCACAAAAAAGTGGTAATTTCCAGATGGTGGTGAATGAGAAGATTATGGCATATCATTCTGAGAAGTTAATAAATGGGTTGAACGAAAAAGCGCGACAGCTTCGATTAGATGCTTTAAAGATGATTCATAGAAGAGGACAGGGACATCCCGGAGGGTCCTTATCGGCAGCAGAAATTATGACTGCTCTATTTTTTCATCATATGCAAATCGATTCTACTCGTCCTGATTGGCCCGAGCGTGACCGTTTTATCTTGAGCAAAGGGCACGCCTGTGCCATTCTTTACCCGGCCCTGGCTCGCCGCGGCTATTTTTCACTGGAGGAGCTTAGCAGGTGGGGACACCTTGGTAGTTTTCTACAAGGGCATCCCGATAGGTTGAAGACACCCGGGGTGGAGATGACCGCTGGATTTCTAGGGCATGGACTTCCTATTGGTGTTGGACTGTGCCTGGCGGCTCGCCTCAAAGGGCTGAGCTATCATACTTATATCCTCTTAGGAGATGGAGAATGCCAGTGTGGTGTTCTTTGGGAGGGGGCAATGACTGCCGCCAAGTACAAATTATCGAACTTGATCGTAATTGTGGATTATAATGATGTTCAATTGGATGGTCCAGTGCACGAGATTATGCCCCTGGAGCCATTAGTAGAGAAGTGGAAATCCTTTAATTTCGCTACAGTAGAGATTAATGGTCATAATATGAGAGAGGTTATAGAGGCATTGGATATGGCCAAAGAAATTCATAGTCAGCCAACCGTAATCATAGCTCATACCACTAAGGGGAAAGGGGTCTCCTTTATGGAGAATAAGGCAGAATGGCATGGTCTCGCCCCCAATGATGCTCAGTATGCTCAGGCAGTAGCTGAATTAAAAGGAAAAAGAAGAGATGACTGAGAGAGTATCTGTTCGCAAGGCTTATGGACAGGCGCTAGCTAAGTATGGTGCTATTAATACAGATGTGGTGGTAATAGTGGCCGATGTTTCCTCTTCAGTGATGACCAATTACTTTGCTGAAAAATTCCCGCAGCGCTTTTTTAATGTAGGAATCCAAGAGGCTGGAATGGTTGATACTGCTGTTGGTTTTGCTCTTGCCGGGATGGTTCCCTTTGTTAATACTTTTGCTGGCCTATTTTTACGGGCGGTGGAGCAAATTAGAACCTGTGTAGCTTATGCCAGAACAAATGTAAAGCTAGTGGGGAGCTACGCAGGGCTATCAGATTTCAAAGATGGTCCAACTCACCATTCCATTATAGACCTTGCTATTATGCGCTCTATGCCTGATATGGCAGTGATAGTACCAGCCGATGCAACCGAAGTTGAAAAGATGGTGCCGGCTGTGGCTGAATATGACGGACCGGTATATTTACGTATTAGTCGAACAGATATGCCGGTAGTATTCGATGAGAAACACGAGGTGGAGATTGGAAAAGGAGTAGTTGTCCGTGATGGTAGCGATGTGACTCTCATTAGCAGCGGAATAATGGTATCCCGCTGTGTAGAGGCAGCAGAGCTTCTGGGCGATGAGAGGATGGATGCGGGAGTGGTGAATATGCATACCCTCAAGCCCTTAGATGTTTCTATGGTAAAAGAGGCAGCTGAAACAGGAGCTATTGTTACCGCAGAAGAACACTCCATCATTGGTGGCTTGGGCAGTGCAGTGGCAGAAGTAGTCGCTGCTCAATGTCCGGTGCCTCTTGAACGAGTAGGCATTGCTGATACATTCACTGAGACGGCTTTAGACCCTGAGTCATTATTGGACTACTATGGTATGGCAGTAAAAGATATCGTTAAGGCAGCTCGACGTGCCACAAAACGTAAGGGGAAGAATATATGAAATTAACTGGAGGAGAAATAGTCAGAGAATATCTTATAAAAGAGAAAGTTCCTTATTTTATAGGTATTCCCGGGCATGGATGTTTAGGATTAGTTGATGCTTTTAAAGGGAAAGAAGATAATATCAAGGTTCTCCAGGTAAGGCATGAGCAAAGTGCAGCTCATCTTGCCGATGGTCATTATCGGGCCTCAGGCAGACCTTTAGCCATCTTTACCTCCATCGGTCCGGGAGCAATTAATACTGCAGTGGGAGTGGCTACTTCCTATGTGGATTCTACTGCCATGCTCGTTATTACCGGGGATACCCATACCTATATGTTTGGCCGGGGAGTACTTCAGGAAATCGAAAGACAGCATAACTCTAATTTTCCTCGCATACTTGAACCTATTGTTAAGCGATACTGGCAAGTGAATCGAGTCAGTCAGCTTCCTCACATTATGCAAAGGGCTTTTAACTACATGCTTACTGGCAGACCCGGGCCAGTGCTTATTGATCTACCTATGGATGTACAAAGCGAGGCTGGTGAAGTAGAAATTCCCGAGCCTTCCAGACATAATCCTCCAGGACGAATGTCAGCAAGTTCAAAGGAGATAGAAAAAGCGGCTGGTCTTTTGTTTAATGCCAAAAGGCCGGTTATTTTAGCAGGAGGTGGAGTGATAACCTCAGGTGCCTGGAATGAACTAAAGGAGCTGGCAGAATTCCTAGGAGCCGCTGTTATCACTACCATGATGGGAAAAGGAGCCTTTCCCGAAGACCATCCTCTATATGCCTGGCACGCTGGCTCTAAAGGAACTACCTGTGGAAATAAATTAGCTAGCTCAAGTGATGTTCTCCTGGCCGTGGGTTGCCGATTTGCTGATGAGACTGCCTGTTCTTATCGAAAAGGAGTAGCCTTTTCTATTCCTCCCACAAAGCTAATCCAGATTGATTTGGACCCTAATGAGATTGGCAAAAACTATCCGGTAGAGGCAGGAATTATTGGCGATGCCAGGGAGACCCTTGGACAAATTTCGAAAGTATTACGAGAGAATAAAAAGAGAAAAGGAGGTAGAGAAAGCGCTTACTTCAATGAAATTCAGAGGTTGAAAAAAGAATGGTTTGCCTCTTTAAAGAAATTTCAGAATCCCAACAAGGTTCCTATAACTGTGTCTTGTTTCTTAACGGAATTAAGAGAGTTTTTGGAGCGTGATGCCTTTGTGGTTTCTTCTTCAGGAAATGCTCAAGCTCAGATTCTACAGGAGTTTCCATTTTATGAGCCTAAGACTTTCATCACCAGTGGAGGCTTTTCCACTATGGGTTTTAGTCTTCCCGCGGCATTGGGAGTGAAACTAGCTCATCCAGAGCGTCAGGTTATAGCCATAGTGGGAGATGGGGATTTCCTGATGACCATACAGGAACTGGCTACTGCGGTTCAATACAATATTCCCGTAGTAACAGTGGTACTAAACAATGTCGGCTGGCAGTCTATCAAGGACCTTCAGATTGCCGCCTACGGAGAAGACAGAGTAATGGCTACTGATTTTGTCAGGGATAACGGTGACTTATATACTCCAGACTTTACCGCTATTGCCAAAGGGTTTGGTGTATATGCCAAGAAAATAGAAAGACCAAGCGAGGTCAAAGATGCCTTGAAGGAAGCCTTTGCCTCAGGAAAGCCAGCCGTGATTGAGGCAATGGCCAATCGCCAGCAAGCATATTCGGGGGTAGTTGCCGGCTGGTGGGATGTGCCAATACCTGCTTATTTATCTGAGCGAAGGGCAAAATATGAGAGGGAGAAAGCCGAGGAAAGGCTTATATGATTTACATAGGTGATTTTAAGAAGGACAAGGAAGGCGTGGAGATCGTTAGAGAAAATGGGAATAAAGATTAGAAAGCTTTTGAATAAGTTATTTAACGGCCTATAATTGCTTTTAAATTTAAATAGGGAGAGAAGTCAATGAAGGTAGTTGTCACCGGAGGAAGCGGGAATGTAGGAAGATATGTAGTGGATGAGTTAAAGAAGTTTCACCATGAGGTTACTGTCTTTGATGTTAAAGAGCCAAAGGACAAAGATATTGCTTTTGTCAAGGGAGATATGTTAAAAATTGATGATTGCCGAAAGGCCTTTGAAGGAGCAGAGGCTATAGTTCACTTAGCCGCTATTCCACATCCATTGAATGATCCACCAGAAAGAGTATTCAATACAAATGTTGCCGGTATATTTAGTGTTCATCAAGCAGCCGCTGATTTAGGAATAAAAAAAGTAGTTCATGCCAGCAGCGACTCCTCATATGGATTTGGCTTTTTAAGAGCCGGAGATTTTCTTTTGCCTGAGTATCTTCCCTTAGATGAGGATCATCCCCAAAGGCCAGCAGATTGCTATGGTTTGAGTAAGAAAGTAGGTGAGGATATTGCGAAGAGCTTTACCAAACGATACGGAATGAGGACCATTACCTTAAGAATATGTATGGTGTTCTTCCCTGAGCTTATGGACTCCTATAAATCTAACATAGAAAAAGGAAAGGGATGGCTTTGGTATAATGATGTCAGGGATGTAGCCCAAGCATTTCGTCTTGCCCTTGAGGCAAAGGAGTTAAAGAACTATGAGGTGTTTTGTATTTGTGCAGCAGATAATGGGAGTAAATTTGGGAGTATAGAATTAGCAAAAAAGTTTTTCTCTGATAAGATTATCTTAAAAAGAGTTATAAAGGGAAGACAATCTTTGTATGACTGGAGTAAAGCTAAGGCATTATTAGCATATCAACCACATTACACTTTGCAAAGCTTTATTCCCAGTATATCCAGTATATAGAGTGTAGTGGTTAATCGCTCCGTTGGAGTACAGTAGCTTGCTACTAGGAGTTTGTAGTGGTTGAGCTTGCTCGATATAATGAGCAAAGCAAGGTTTGCTACTCCGTAAATAGAGGGGACTCTGGTAGCCGCAACTTTTAAGTTGCGTAAGAGAAGGCTAACGCATAAAAGCGCAGGCTAAAGCCTGCGACTACCAGTTACCAAAAGAAACAATTACTTTTGACACTACCATAGTTTATAGAGAGAGAAGATATGAAAATTGCGGTAATTAACGAAACCAGTGCCGGTGATAAAAATAAGGATATTATATCTGCCTTAGAGGGGTTTGGTCATGAAATTTTCAATGTGGGTATGAAAGAAACTGGTGGAGATCCTGAACTTACCTATATTGATACAGGTTTTCTGGGGGCTCTTCTTTTAAATACAAAAAGAGTTGATTTCGTTATAGGGGGGTGTGGAACGGGTCAGGGCTTTTTAAACTCTGTAATGCAGTACCCAGGGGTTTTCTGCGGTCATATATTAACTCCACTTGATGCGTGGCTTTTTACCCAGATAAATGGAGGAAACTGTATATCACTTGCCCTGAGCCAGGGTTATGGTTGGGCAGGGGAGGTAAATTTAAAATTCATCTTTGAGAAGTTATTTAGTGTAGAACCTGGATGTGGGTATCCTGAGCATAGAAAGGTATCCCAGCAACAAAGTAGAAGGACTTTAATTAATATATCACAAAGAGTTCATCTTCCCTTTGAGGTCATAGTTGAAAAAATGGATGAGGATATTGTGAAAAAAGTCCTAAAATTTCCCGCAGTGTGGGACTTATTGGATGTAGAAAGTATTGAAGATGACAGACTCCGAGACGTTTTGATGAAGAGGCATAAGGGATAGATGTTTGGATAAAATAGCCCTGAAAATTGTGATTAAAAAAGGTTAACAATTGGGGTAAATTTTGGGTTCCTTAACAAGGGAAAACTGAAAATAAGTTCGGAGGAGGTGGTAGATTAGGAATAAGAAAAATTTTCCGAAAAAGAGGGGTATTGAGAGATTGATTTCTTTGTATAGGAAATCGGGAGAGAAGTAAATAATATATTTGAGGAGATAAAAATGGTGCGAAAGTTAGTGGTAGTATTATTAAGTGGGATAATATGCTCGTTGACAGTAACGTCAGCGCTAGCGGTAAAGTATAATGAAGCGCCTATGCTCAAGGTGAAGGTAGCGGCAGGTGAGCTTCCTCCGGTAGAGGAAAGACTTCCCGAAGAGCCTTTAGTAATGAAGCCAAAAGAGATTGGACAGTATGGAGGAACAGGCAGATTTGTTGCTATGGAGATCGGTGAATGTAATGGTGTGACTTTTGCAAATTTTGAACCTATGCTCCGACCCACTCGTGATTTCAAAGAGATACGAGCCAATATAGTTAAAAAGTGGAGTTTATCCAAGGACAACAAGACCCTTACCCTATATCTGAGAAAAGGAATAAAATGGTCAGATGGTGTGCCTTTTACTGCTAATGACATAATGTTCTGGTATGAAGATATGACATTAAATGATGAGCTTACCCCTGTTAAACCTAAAATTTGGTCGCCCGGTGGGAAACTAATGAGTGTGGAAAAGGTAGATGATTATACAGTCCGTTTACATTTTGCTGTACCTTATCCACCCTCGGTTGGTTTATTAACGGCGCACGTTCAGTCAATACAAAATGGTTTGTACGCTCCTAAACACTATCTGAAAGAGTTTCATATAAAGTATAATCCCAAGGCAAATGAGTTAGCAAAAGAGGAAGGTCATGATTACTGGTATCAGTTGTTTTGGGATCATGCGGATGTATGGGCAGGACGAAGGGATGTTAATTTACCCGTTCTCTCGCCCTGGATACTGAAAAAAAGGACAGTTGATCGGAAAATTTTTGAGCGAAACCCCTATTATTTCAAGGTAGATAATGACGGCAATCAGCTTCCCTATCTTGATAAGGTAACTACCTCTATAGTTGCGAGCGAAGAAACGCTTAAGCTGAAAATGTTAAGTGGTGAGGTAGATTTTGAAGGTTACAAATTGGGCCCACATGACCTTCCGCTACTTATGGAGAACAGAGAAAAGGGTGATTATCATATTCTTTTATGGCCAACTGGACAAATGGCAGACCCTGGGCTTGCATTCAATTGGAACCACAAAGATCCAGTTTTACGAAAAATTTTCCGAGGCGTTAGATTTAGGCGAGCGATGTCCCTGGCTATCAATCGTGATGAGATAAATCAAGTTGCTTACCTTGGATTAGCCGAGCCTCGTGCCCTGGAAGTTTTCCCCTACTGGAGCTTTTACGATGAAAAGCGAGCAAAAGCCTATACGGATCATAATCCTGAAAAAGCTAATAGACTTCTAGATGAGATGGGCTTAAAATGGGATGCCAATCACGAATATCGTCTAAGACCGGATGGTAAGACCTTATCTCTAAAACTTGAGGGAATTCCCTTGGTGGAGGGCCGACCATTTACCGTCATTGGAGAGCTGATAAAAGATTACTGGAAGGACGTCGGAATTAAGCTATCTGTAAAAACAATAGAGAGAAGCTTGTTTGAGCAGCGTTTGAATGCAGGTGAACATGACATAGGTATTTGGGCTGCAGGGGGCGGCTACGGTCTGGAGAGCGTTGTGCAAGCATGGCCTGAGCACTTCGTCTTCGATCACTGGTCGCTGGGTATAGCTCCCGAATGGAATCGATGGAATAAGTCAGGAGGAAAACTTGGCGAGGAGCCACCAGAGGATGTAAAGGATTATTTGAAATTGTGGGATGAGGTAATGGAGATGCGTGTGGGTACACAGGAGTATTTAGACACTATGAAAAAGGCATTCGATTACTGGTCAGAACAGGTCTTTGTAGTTAGTTTAGTAGGTTTAACTAAGAACCCAATTTTGGTAAAGAATAATCTGTACAATATTCCTGAAGAAGTCGTATTCCAGTGGGCAGGTCTCTTTAGCAAGGTTACCGACCCAGAAACTTGGTTCTTCAAGAAATAGTGAGGATTGAGGATTAAGAAAAAGAGGATATCTACCTGGTCCTTTCAGGTAGATATCCTCAATATTTTGATACTTAACAGATAATAGGGAAAATGATATGTTGTTTTATGTTATCCGTCGGCTTCTTTATATGGTTGTTGTCTTATTTGTAGTATCTATCGTTGCATTTATTATTATTCAAATTCCCCCAGGCGATTACTTAACTTCTTATATAATGCGTCTAAGAGCACAGGGCACCCGGGTTGATGAGGCCCAGGTCGCCGCATTGAAAAAGAGATACGATCTGGATTTACCGCTGCCCCTTCAGTATTTCAAGTGGATAGGAAAGATGTTTCATGGAGATCTTGGAAGATCCTTTAAGTGGAATCAGCCAGTAAGTGAGTTAATAGGAGAGAGACTTGCATTAACGGTAACAATATCCCTCTTTACTCTCATTTTCACTTATTTAGTGGCTGTGCCCATAGGGATTTACTCGGCTACTCATCAGTACACTATTGGCGATTATACCTTTACTGTTGTTGGTTTTGCTGGCCTGGCAACCCCTAATTTTCTTTTTGCATTAATATTGATGTTTCTTTTCTTCAAATATTTTGGTCTTAGCGTAGGCGGTCTTTTCTCTCCCCAATACGTAGATGCAACCTGGAGCACAGGTAAATTTGTCGATATGTTGAAACATCTTCCTATTCCCATAATTGTTATCGGCACGGCTGGCACAGCAGGGCTTATACGTGTTATGCGAGGTTGTCTTTTGGATGAGCTTATGAAACAGTATGTTATTACCGCCCGAGCCAAGGGTGTTACAGAGAGAACCCTTCTATTTAAGTACCCGGTAAGGGTAGCTATTAATCCCATAATTAGCACCATAGGCTGGGTTCTTCCTGGGATTGTCTCCGGGGAAACTATTACCGCTATAGTGCTCAGCCTTCCTACTACAGGACCTCTACTTTTCGCGGCACTAATGAGTCAGGATATGTATTTAGCTGCGAGCACCATTATGTTCTTGACCTTCTTGACGATAATAGGAACCTTTGTCTCTGATCTCCTTTTGCTTTGGATGGACCCCCGTATTCGGTATGAGAAGCAGGCACAGTTTTAAGCGATGAGAACAAAAAAAGAGGAAATTAGCGCTGAAGAAAAGCTTTATGTAGCCTCACAATGGCAGCTTATGTGGCGAAAGTTTGTAAAACATAAGTTGGCTATCTTTGGAGGCGGTATATTGGCTATTTTTTATCTTGTAGCTATATTTTGTGAGTTTTTTTCTGTCTATGATCCATATAAACGTTACACGAAGTATATTTATTGCCCCCCCTCAAGAATTCATTTCTTCGATGAGAAGGGGTTTCACTTTCGTCCCTTTGTCTACAGCATAAAGAGAAAGATCAACTTGGAGACCTTTCGCAAGACATATACGGAGGATAAGGTTAAGAAATATCCCATTTATTTTTTTATTCACAGCGATAAATACAAGTTGTGGAACTTATTTAAAATGGACGTTCACCTCTTTGGGGTAAGAGAGGGAGGAATGTTCTTATTTGGAACGGACATCTTGGGTAGAGATTTATTCTCTCGTAATCTCTACGCTGCTCGCATTTCCTTATCCATAGGTTTGATAGGGGTAGCTTTAAGTTTTGTTTTAGGAATTATTTTGGGAGGAATCTCTGGATATTATGGAGGGGGAGCTGATATGATCATTCAAAGAATTATAGAGTTTTTAATCTCCATACCCACTATTCCTCTCTGGATGGCCTTAGCGGCAGCTCTACCGGCAGATTGGTCGCCGATCAAGGCTTACTTTGGTATCACCATTATCCTTTCTGTTGTGGGTTGGTGTGGCTTAGCCCGGGTGGTAAGGGGGAAATTCCTAGAATTAAGAGAGGAGGATTTTGCCATGGCGGCTAAAATCGCCGGGGCAACTCAAAAAAGGGTAATAGCGAAACATCTTCTTCCCTCATTTTTAAGCTATCTTATAGTGAGTTTGACCTTATCTATACCAGGGATGATCTTAGGCGAGACCTCCTTGAGCTTTTTAGGTTTAGGGCTTCGACCTCCAGTAATAAGCTGGGGGGTTCTTTTGAAGGAGTCACAAAAGGTACAAACTGTTGCCCTTCACCCCTGGCTTTTAATTCCGGGTTTTTTTGTCATCATCACCGTTTTAGCCTTTAGCTTCCTGGGAGATGGTCTTCGTGACGCAGCTGATCCATATAAGTGAAGCTTTAAGGAGCAGTATTTTCCCCTCAACGATTTTATCAGTAAGGCAAGCTCTCGCTTTACGAAAAATTGCCGCTGGATGTTACTTCCTTTGACTGGCCTGCCTGAACCTATACCTAAAGCAAAGTTCAGGCTTTTTTTACTGGAGCAATTTAAGTTATAACCTGCATTCTGCAAAAAGATGAAGAAGATCATCTCTCAAAATAGAGAACCCTGTATTCACGAGGATATTGTAAGATAAAGCAATAATCGACGTTTAAAATGTAGTCGTAAAAAATAAAAATATGATCCTTTATTTATCGTAACTTGCAACATTTTTCCGGAGGGTAGATTATAATGAAAAATATTGGGGGGAGGTAGAATTTATGAAGTTTTTCATCTGTTTAAATCATTCGACAATTATGACTACGCCATTAGAAAAGGCAGTTTTAACTGCAGAGAAAGCAGGATTTGATGGGTTTGATTTATGGAGACAGAATTTGGAAGAGTATCTCAAGGGTAAAAACGTTAAAGAATTGGCTAAATTATTTAACTCTCTTAGGATTAAACCAGTTTGCCTTACGGGGATAGGAGACTTTATGCAGACGACTCCAGATGAATTTGAGAAAACAAAAAAGAGGATAATTTCGCTTTTTGAGGTACTGAAGGAACTTGGGGTAAATATAGTGGTGATAAACCAGGCTAACATGCGCTGGGATTATCAGGATTCTCTTAAAATAGCGGTTGAGAGAGTTCAACAGCTGTCTGAAGTGGCTATAGAATATGATATAAAACTCGCCTTAGAATATTTGGGTTTTTCAGACTTTATAAGTTGCATGAAAAGGGCTCTAATTCTCTACAATGAAGTAAAATCTGAAAACGCAGGACTTTTGGTGGATACCTATCATATGTACAAAGCAGGAGATCAATTAAATGAACTTGAGGAAATTCCTTATGGTTCTGTCTTTTTTGTACACATAGCAAATGTCTTGGATATCCCAAGAGCGGAAATTACCGATGCACAAAGGGAATATCCCTCCGAAGGTAAGTTAGATCTTTTGCCTGTTTTAAAGTTGTTGAAAAGCAAAGGGTATAGTGGTTATCTTTCTATAGAGCTATTTAGAAAGAATTACTGGAAAGAAGATCCCCTTAAAGTGGCAAGATTAGCGAGAGAAAGTACCGTTAATCTTATCAATGGTGTTTAACATAGTAAAAATTCTACATGCAAAGAGGGAAGAGGAATGCAAAAGAACAGTTCTGAAGTGATAAAAGTAGGAATTATTGGAGCAGGAAAACTGCTAAGTTCGTTCATATTCTTGGATATCAGAAGTGCAGCAATGTCGAAGTAGATAGAAATTTTTTTCTGAAAAGTGAATCTAATACAGGGAGGTTTAGCATATGGTTAACAACAGAAAACTTGCCTTTATGGCGTCACTGGATTTTAGTTCCTGGGAGCCGAAGAGAGTTTTAGAGTCCTTATCCAATCTTGGATATGATGGGGTAGGATGGACACTTGCCCACTTTAATCCTAAAAGTAGGTCCAGAAGAGAGTTAAAGGAGCTTGTAAACTTGACCAAGAGCTATAATTTAGCAATTTCGGAGATAGTGGTTCAACAAGATGTAGTTAGCCTGGATGAAAAGTTAAGGAAGGATAGAATTGATCTGGTGAAGGAATGTATTGTAGCTGCTGGCGAGGTGGGAATAGAAGTTGTAAATCTTTTCTCTGGCCCTGCCCCCTGGGATCCAAATGCTCCGAGAATTCCTGATGATATATCGGAGGGAAAGGCGTGGGAGCAGGTTTTAGAGGCTTACGATGAGTTTGTTAATTTAGCGGAAAAATACAAAGTTTATCTTGCCGTAGAGGCCGTTTTTGGGCATCTCTGCCATGACTACTATACCACCAGAGAGCTCATAAATAGCTTTAATTCGGAATATTTAGGGATAAATATGGATCCTTCTCATTATGTTCTCTATGGAAATGACATTTCCTGGGTGGTGAAGAGGTGGGGCGAGAAGATAAAGCATGTTCACCTGAAGGATGTAATCGGCACCCCAGGAGTAAATGGTAAGGATTTTATGTTCCCCTTATTAGGAGAAGGAATGATAGATTGGAAGGTCTTTCTTAAGGCGCTGGATGAAATTGGATACAATGGATTTCTTTCCGTTGAGTTTGAGTCCTTTAAATATTACCGCAGTGTCCTAAAGAATGATCCGGCCAAAGCCGCAGAAATCTCGATGGAGCAGATAAAAGAATTGACTAAATTATAATGGAGACAATAAAGAATACTCCTTTTCTCTTAAATTATTTCCCATCCTTAAGATTCTATGTTGATACGGCTCATTATATATTAATAGGTTCAATTGGGGTGGTAAAGAAATTCGGACATAGGATTGGGTATATACATCTTAAAGACTACTTTCAGCCAAAAGGAGAGAAGAAAAGAGAATGGAGTTTAGGTAATTTTGTAGAATTGGGGAAAGGAAATATTGGGTTGGATTTCTAGGTTTTTCTGAAAATATTAGAAGAAATAGGATATAAAAGATGGATTACCGGGGAACTTGACCGGCCTAAAAAACACCTTTTGAAAGTGCTAAAATAAGCAGAAAGTATTTGAAAAGTATCGGCAAATAAAGTTTAATGTCTACTGAGGCAGCTTCTGGAAAGCGTCTTCACCAAATTTCTCCAGGCAATGGTTCTTTCTTTCGAATAGAATAAGCTTTAGCTAGATTACGGCAAAGCTACATTTTTTACAAAGACTGAGCTGATTTAAGAACTCCCTTTTTCTACGGAAAAGTGGATAAAGAATCTGGAAATAAGAGGTAGGTTGGGAGAGAAAGAATAGAAGTTGGATAAAAAAGGTGAATATCGGAAGGATTTTACTTATCTCAGCAGCTCTTTGACAAAATAAAAAATATCCCTGCATAGAGAGAGAAGAAAGAGACTAAAACCACCAAACTATCTGAAGGGATTGGTATTAGGGAGGAGACCTTTTCCCTGGATTAAAGAAAGAATAAAAGCTAGCACCATGGGAGCTTCTAGTTTTTTCTTGTAGGATTTATCCCATGTCTTTAAATACTTCATAAGGTTAAGGGTAATTCCTATAACAAAGGACATCACCCGCTTTAAAAGAGTAGTGATACAGGCCATGGTTGCCTCAATAGAAGCCATGGTTAGTCCATAGATGCGGGGAGAACTCAGAATATCTAAATCAGAGGATTTGCAAGTTCCATTGGAACGCTCAGAGGCCGAGCGAAGGTTTCTAATCTTTTTCCAGCGATCTGAACATCGGGGAATTTCACAGACAAGACGTGGATGAGCTTTAATGGACATATGAGTAGAGTAGCCACACTCATTTTCAAGATGCTTACAATCCTTTATAAGATCAGGTACAGCTAAGGGGCAGGTTAAACACTCTTTTCGACAAACAAAGGATACTCTTTTTTTCTCCTTATCATATCCATTGGGCTTACATAAGGCCCCACAAGGAGCAAAGGGAGTTCCTTTCTTATCATAGCCTCTTTTTCTTAAAATTTTGATATCAGTCTTTTCTTTTCGCTTATTGTAGTCAATAACAGGAATGGAACAGGTGCTTCTGATGTGACTAAAATTCTTCTTGATATCAAGGCCACAGTCACCAATATCAAAATAGGGCAAAAATCCATGTTTTTCGATAAGTTTTTCTCTTTCGGAAATAGAATAGAAGCCTATCTAACTCATTTGCTGGGCTACTTACACATCCTACGGGAAGCTCAAGGCCTATTTCTAACTCAATGTTGGTAGTGATCATTGACTGATAACCAAACACCGCAACCTTTTTATTGGGATTATGATTTGCTCTTTTGTAGCCAATTTTTGCCTCAAGATCAGCCGGCACTCTCGGACAACTAACATAGACTAAAGGCTCATCTCCCGTAAGGTCTATCCGGGAGATCGAAGAGGAGAGGAGCTTAAGGTAAAGTCCCTCTTCTGATAGTCTTTTCTCTAAACCGAGAACATGGGCGAGCTCACTTGGTTTTTCTTCTTTTTGCTCTTCCTCTTGAGGTACTAAAGAGAAAGAAAGAGTTCGGAAAGTAGGCCTTTTTTTCACAGAGGCAGGAAGATCATCTTTAGGGCAGATGGCAAAGGAGCATCTCTCTTTACCTAAAATGATCTTTGAAGGATGATTTAAAGAATTAATTATTCTATAGCGAAGACTCTTTAGAAAATTGTCTTTTAGGGGAATACTTTTACATTCCTCACAGGCATAATTACACCCTTTGTAATTGGCATAGGTGGGAAAAAGAGTTCCATCATAGGAGAGAATTTTTCCTGTAATCAGGCCAACTCTTTTAACGATCTCTACTAAGATATGGAAGATTTCATCAAACTTTTCTGGTTTAATTTGCTTTTTGAAATGAGAAAAGTCAGCCTCACAGGGGATACGATTATCAGATATTCCGGCATAAGTTCTATAGCATCGTCCTTTGTCTTTATCATGCAGACAAGAGACAAAGCTTTTTTGGCTCTTGAACTTATCTAAGTACCGACAAAGGTAAAGCACAAAGAAAGAGGCAGGATCAAAGCAGGGTCCTCCGCATCTTTTGTATGAGGAGGCTACTAAGGATCTCACAAAGGAAAAGTCGACGAGAGAGGTAGCCAACTTCGAGAAGGAAAAGTACCCTTGAGGACTGATATCGACAAATCTTTTTTTGTATTGATAAAAGGATAAAAGCCGATATCTTTCCTTGGGGAAGGTTTCTTTGTGCTCAAGATTGATCTTAACATTGATCGAATTTAGCTTTTTTTGAATCTCTTTTAGAGAAAAGACAGTGAGATCTTTCAATGATCTCTCCTTAGAGGGCAAGCTCTATCCTACAACAATAAGGCTTGCCCTCGGGGTAGCTATTTTTCTTCAATGCCTTTTGAGGCTCTTCAGTAGGATTCATTCGTTCTTTGAGTTTAATAATAACTACTCTTGATAGGGTTCACCAACAGCCCTCGGGGAACTAGCTTTTCTCAAGTACTGGAAGAGCTTTGCCCTTTACCACCCAAAGCGTTCCGGAATCTCTTTAGCAAGGGGTAAAGGTAAATATTCTTGATTGGCACCTTGAGGCTCCGGTAGCGATCATTACGACTACGTCCCTTACTCTCACCAACATAGATCCAGTTGGCAGCTTGATAACAGGTACCTCGAAAGCGCTCTTTCTCAACAAAGGTCTCTAGCATATAGATAGGATGACTATATCTATTTATCCAGTCGGAGCTGATACGCCGGGCCACTCTTCCTAAGAGATGGCTGGCCAGATGAGGCACCTTAACCCAGGGCAAGATCAAAAACCGCATGTTGTTAGTGAGAAAATGAAGGTTTGCTTTTCTTGTTGCCTCATCCCAGCCAATAAAGTTATCCCGGGCAAGAGTCTTCCAGGCCGCGGAGCCAAAAAGAAGGCAGGCCAGGGGATTATCTTTCTCATCAAAGATTAAATACTTCAGGTTCTCTCCTACAGTTCCAGTAAAGCCAAGATAATGATAGGAAGAGAGCAGGCACTTAAAGAGTCCTAAAAGATCTTTCTCTTTAACTACCTTGATCCTGAGGGGAAGAAGACGACTAAGCTTACCCGCAATCGGGGTAGTCTTGTGAGGAACATAGGAACAAGGAAGCCTTTTTCGGACTTTACGGCAGGAGTAGAGGCGAGGAGGCAAGGTAAGATGGCCTTTCTTTTCCAGCTTCAAAAGAAAAGTCCGGCAGGCCATATCCTTAAGTTGACCGCTAAGAGCACGCCAGTTCCAGAGCATTGCTAGCTCTTTAGAAAGCCGGGTGCGACCCCAGGAAGGATTAGCCTTGATCATTTCTCGAATAGATTCAATATCTTCAGGAGTTATTTCTCGTCCCTGGATGATAGTAGTTTTTTCCATGAGTTAATCATATCATAAAAGCAAATAGGAGTCCAGCCCTAACCCTGAGAAAAGAATCGAGGATTTTCAAAATTCGATTAAATTGTGTATTTAAGTTGATACGTGAGTGCCTAAATAGTTACAAAATTACTTTGTCAGGTGGGTTGTTTAAAATTTTGGTGTGCTGAAGTAGCCCAAAAATACAGAGAGAGGAGTTCTTAAATCAGCTCTTAAATGCAAGAAATGCAAAAGAGTCTTTGACTTTGATGTAGGTAAGATAAGCTTTGAGTTGGGCGAAATAGTACAATAATAATATACGGGAGGTTTAAGATGGCAAAGGAAGGTGTAATCTCTGTGTGCGGTTTCTTGATTCATATTTCTCATTATGATCCTACATGGTGCAAAGTCAAGTCAAGAGAAAAACCGTTTGATCTTGACTTGGGATTAGAGATTATAGACACCATGTCAGAGGTAGGACTAAATTTATTAGTCATAGACTGCGCTGATGGAGTAAGATATAAATCACATCCAGAGTTGGCGCGGAAATATACCGTGCCTATGACTCATCTTGAAGAGTTAGTGAATCGAGCACAAGAAAAAGATATTGAGGTAGTGCCTAAATTGAATTTCTCTCAAAGTAGACATCATCAGCACAATGATTGGTTCAGACCCCATAATGACCTCTTCGATAATGATAACTATTGGAGAATTGCCTTTGAGATAATCGATGAGATTATCCAGGTCTGTCGTCCCCGACGTTACTTTCACATTGGTATGGATGAGGATCATGATAGAGCACATTCACAATATATCGAAGCTATCCTGAAACTCCAGAGTGGGCTTAAGGAACGAGGACTACGCACCATAATATGGAATGACTCATCACATGGGGGAAAAATGTTGGTACATGCAGAGAAGTCTCTTGTTGCAGAAAAAAAGATTCCTAAGGATATTGTGCAGGTACTTTGGGACTATAGTAATGTGCAGCCAAAGATTATCCGTCGCCTTATTAAAGAAGGGTTTCAAGTATGGGGTGCCCCTGGTCCAAATGCTGAGAAGGTCTTAAAGTGGAGAGAGGCAATTCTGCACTACGGGGGAAAAGGATTGCTTCTGACCATGTGGATACCCTGTAGTCTTTCAAATCGTTCCAAGCTAATCCAATTCATCCGAACCAGCGGGTCTATTTGTAGCCGAAGCTAGAATGTTTTTGTCTCTGTGAGACAAATATTCACGCTGGCATTTATCCAGATGTCCCCTTAGGTAATATTGAAGCATTGTGTCAAGTAATGGAAGAATACAGCATTTATTATTTATAACCACGATTATCACCAATCCACCGTCCTGGGTTTTAATTTCTTAGGTGATGGCCTGCGGGATGCGGCTGATCCGTATAAATAGCAATTAAGAAAGGCAAATAACCCTTAAGCAAAAAAATGTAGCACTTGACAAAAAGAACAACTGGTTATCGACATACTAAATGATTTTATATCATCGGAGGCATCTTGATGCAACCAACAAAAAAACAACTAATAGAAGCAGCCGACAAACTGCTTAATTGCTTTGAGAATTTAGATAAATGGCCAAAATTATCTGTCGCAATCTCTAAGAAAACTTGGTATGTTGCGCCAGTAGATGATACTACGAGAGATGTCATTAGGCATCTGGGCAAACTAACCGGGGCTATAAAGAGTGGATAAATACAATCTAGGTGGGAATGAAATAGTAATAGAGAAAATACGGGAGAGGAGTCTTTATGAAGAAGCCTATACATACTAAATCTTGCAAATCAGAGTTGCTGGTTATCGACCCTCCTCTAAGCCAAAGGTCATCATTTTATCACCCTTCCCTTTTTTCGAACTATCTAACCGCATAATCGAACTAAGCCAAAATATTCACTTAAAAGCTGATTTAAGTTGATTAAGTCCTTTACTTTAGATATCTCTTGAATTGAATTTAAGAAGGAGACTCAGCATAGGTGGTATGGCAGGGCTAGTGAGGTTAAGAGGATTATTCCTATACCTAGACCTGAGTAAAAACGGAGTATCCTATAATGAGTTCACTGGGTGAACAAAGACTTCACTGAGTGAACCCTGAGACTTCACTGAGTGAACACATTATAAGAGTATGGAATGATAATAAAGGCCCTGGTCAAGGGCCTGAGATTTAAGGGTCTAAGGGTTAGGTTATGGAGTTAGAGAGGATTGGCTCGATTTTCGGAGGGGATTCGGCAAAATCGGCCTGAACGCAAAAATCACGACAACGCAGAACTGCCTTGATATAATTCCCTTAATATAAGGACTTTGATTTTGCCTTAGGGTTATAGGCTGCCTGGCCTTGAGATAATGCCTGTATCAAGCTGTGGTGAGGCGTTTTTTGAGTCTGTCCATTAAAATAATGGTTGAATAATGGATTGAGAGGCTGTAGATAGTACGGAGGATTGACCGTTAAAAACGGTGATAAACGGTAGTCCTGCCAGGTAAGTAGTTACAGAAATGACCGTTTAAGAAGCGGTGGGAAAGCGGAGGAATGCAATAATTGCAATGGTTATTAGACAAAAAAGC
>JABUBM010000067.1_pt1 | contig 22733 bp, 24 predicted proteins | sample 7240321 | NCBI WGS metagenome assembly JABUBM01 (sample SAMN07256344, study PRJNA390944) | subsurface metagenome | isolation source: Methane hydrate marine sediment | place: Pacific Ocean: Eastern North Pacific, ODP site 1244 | collected 2002
CCGCATATTCCATTTTGGATATCCTCCTTTAATGAAGAAATTTTATGAGAACGCGGGAGAAGAACTGGTAAAAATGTTTCGAAGAGTTAGAGAGATGAATATAATTACCAGTCTGGATATGGCTATGCCAGACCCTGAATCTCCTGCCGGCAAAATAGATTGGTACAGATTCTTTAAAAACGTTTTACCTATGGTAGATATTTTTATGCCCAGCATTGATGAACTGTTGTATATGCTAAATCCAGAGAAATTTTATAAAATTTCAGAGAAGAAAGAAAGAATTGATGTTGTATTATTAGATCAATTAGCCAGGCAATTAATTGATTATGGGACGAATGTAGTGGCAATAAAGTTGGGTGACCAGGGTCTATATTTAAGAACACACCAGACAGAAAAAAGTAATTTATCGAGGATAATTAACCCCAGCCAGTGGAATTATCGTCAGCTTTTATCTCCTTGTTTTGCTACAGAGGTTAAAGGAACTACTGGAACCGGGGATGCTACTATTGCTGGATTTTTAGCTCAGTTTTTAGATGGAGGGGAACCGGAAAAGTCTATTACCTTAGCCACTGCTGTTGGCGCCTGTTGTGTAGAAGCGATTGACGCTACCGGAGGAATTCGACCTTTGCCCGAAGTGATAAGTAGGATAAACTCTGGGTGGGAGCGTTTATCATTTTCTATTCCGATAGACAATTGGAAATATGATTACCAATATAAAATTTGGAAAGGTCCTGAAGATCAGGTTGGATGATTATTTTTTAGTTTTAAAAATGATGAGAATGATGAGAATAAAGGAAGGTAAAAAATGAGAGAAGAAGAAAAAGAAAGAATAAAGGCAAAAGCTCTTAAATATTTTAAAGAAGCAGCAATTGTTCTTTCTTCACAAGAGAAGGAAAATATGGAAATTGCCGATCTTGGTTTAAATGATTTTGAAAGAACCGGTATTGTTTTAGTAGTATATGTAAATAACCCGAGGTATTGTGCGAAAGAAATGGTTTTATTTCCTCATCAGACCTGTCCTGAACACCGCCACCCTAATCATAATGGTATGGAGGGAAAAGGGGAAACATTTCGTTGTAGATATGGTAAGGTATACCTCTATATAGAAGGTGAGAAAACCGAAAATCCGAAGACTCATCCTCCAGCAGGAGATGAAAAATATTATTCTGTATATCATGAAATTATCCTATTACCCGGAGATCAATATACCATTGATAAAGATACTCTCCATTGGTTTCAGGCAGGAGAAGAGGGAGCAGTTATTTCAGAATTTTCTTCTACAAGTGATGATGCTAGTGATATATTTACTGATCCACGTATTAAAAGAGTATTAAATGATTAATTTTTTTTATTTTTTTTAAGATTTTGAGTTTATAAGGAAGCCAGTTTGTCGCTTCATCACTAGAAGTAAAGCCCAGAGATTCAATAGCTGCTGCTAATTTTAGAGATTATGCCTTTTATCCCAATCCAATGACTAATTACCCCGATACGGTGTTTTATCACCGTTTAAAAAAAGATCAAAGGGGATGGAGTAAGGCCGCATTAATTAATAAAAAAAGACAATTAGGACTTTGTATCTACTATGATGCAACATCAATATAATTGAAAGTTTTGTTGTTTTAAGACTAAATTTTTTTCGAAAAAAAGAGGTTCTTTTTTAGATATGTCGTATATAGAAATATATAGAAAGTAGATATACAAATAATAAAAAAAAAGAGATAATTAAATATGAATTTATTAATTAAATACGCAAAAATAGTAGATCTTCCAAAAAAAGTAAAAATTGTTCTAACAAAATAATTTTGGGAGGCAAGAAAGGAGGAATAGGGTTATTTATCCTAATTAAAATGAGAGATTATAAAACAAGTTATAAAATTTTAAAGTCCTCTTTAGAGGAAAAGGGAATAAATGTAAGTAAAGTTGAGAAAAAGTTAAAGGCATTAAAAATTGAAACTCCAAGTTGGGGTTATTCAGATTCAGGAACTCGTTTTGCAATTTTTAAACAAAAAGGAGCTGCTAAGAGTGTAAAAGAAAAAATTCAGGACGCAGCAGAAGTACATAAGGTCACCGGTATATGTCCATCTATAGCTTTACATATCCCTTGGGATGTGACTGATAATTGGAATGTTCTTTTAGAATATTCTCTCTCTTTGGGAATAAAACCGGGGGCAATAAATCCTAATTTATTTCAGGACCCGGATTATAAATTAGGGAGTCTTTGTAGTCCTGACGAAAAAGTGAGAAAAAAAGCTATTAATCATGTTCTGGAGTGCATAAACATTGCTAAGACGCTTAAATCTAAGGATATTTCTCTTTGGTTAGGTGATGGAACCAATTATCCCGGACAGGATGATATGAGAGAGAGAAAGCATAGATTGGAAGATAGTTTGAAAGAGATTTACGATAATTTACAAGATGATATGCGCATACTTATAGAATATAAATTTTTTGAACCGGCTTTTTATAATACCGAGATTGCTGATTGGGGTATGGCATATAATCTGTGTATGAAACTGGGTAATAAGGCAATGGTATTGGTCGATTTAGGACATCACGCTTTAGGTACCAACATAGAACAGATAGTAGCCTATCTTTTAGATGAGGGAAAGTTAGGAGGATTTCATTTTAATAATAAAAAATATGCTGATGATGACCTTACGGTGGGTTCTATAAATCCTTATGAATTTTTCCTTATTTTCAATGAATTGGTATCAGCAGAAGAGGATGGCATAAAAGCTAATATAGCTTATATGATAGATCAGTGTCACAATCTTAAACCAAAAATTGAAGAAATGATCCAAAGTGTTGAAAATATTCATAAAACCTATGCAAAAGCTCTAATTGTAGATAGAAAATCTTTAAAGAAATTCCAACAAGATGAAGATATAATTATGGCTGAGAAGATACTAACTGAAGCATTTGAAACTGATATAACGCCTCTTTTATTTAAAGTAAGGGAGGAGATGGGGGTTCCTTTAAATCCTCTTGAATTTTTTAGAGAGAGTGGATATTTGGAGAAGATTCAAAGGCAAAGGTAAATTTTATAGGTAAAAAGAAGTCAAGGGTATTGTCATAATTTAAATTTGTAATTTGCTTTATTAAATAGTCTAATGAAAATTTTTTAAAATTCTTATTTTATTTTAACTTCTTTCTTAATCCATTGATTTTTCAATTATAAAACTTCAAAGAATAATAGAGATAAATTTATTAATTCTTTGCTCCACTCCGCTAAATAACAGCCTTTAAAGATATTTTAAAAAATTTAAAATTATAAAAATATTAATTATTTAAAAAAAAAGTTAGAAAGTATTGACATGAAAATAATAATATGTTAGAATGTTATAAAAGTAAAATAAAATGTTATAAAAATAACATTAAGGAGGTAAAAAAATGGACGTTTATACAGATGCATTGGGAATGATTGAAACCAGAGGTTTTGCAGCAATGGTAGAGGCAGCAGATGCTATGGTGAAAGCAGCAAGGGTAGATTTGGTGGGCTATGAAAAAATTGGTGGTGGATATAATACTGCAATTGTGCGCGGTGATGTAGCGGCTGTTCGAGCTGCCCTTGATGCCGGAAATGCAGCTGCTCAAAAAGTTGGTGAAGTAATTTCTGTTCATATTATTCCACGACCACATAGTAATGTAGATGATGTTCTTCCTTTAGGTAGGGGCCCGGTTAAAAGTAAAAAAGAAAAAATGAGCACTGATTAATTGATACACTCATAGTACAGGAGGGAAAAATATGATACTGGCAAAAGTAGTGGGTACAGTTGTATCAACCAGGAAAGAACCGAAAATTGAGGGTATAAAATTTTTACTTCTGGAGAAAATTAATCCTACTAACATGCAGGGGAAGGGTGATTATTTGGTGGCAATGGATAGCGTGGGAGCAGGATTAGGGGAAGTAGTCTTTTTTGTAGCCGGAAGTAGTTCCCGGATGACAGCTACTACCGAAGGTAAACCAAGTGATGCAACCATAATATCTATAGTCGACTCTATAGATATTAACGGGGAATATGTATATAAAAAATAATTAAATTCTTTAGGGATTTCTTTTTTTTGTAGGGGCTCGATTCATCGAACCCGTAATGAAAACGGGTCGGATAAATCCGACCCCTACTTTAAAAACATTACTTTATACGAAAAAAGTTTTGAGTTTTGAACTAACGACCATTCACTAACTGACTAGTTTATTTATCCCTAAAATTTCGAGAAATTAATAAAAAGAGGTTGAGATGATATTTGGTAAAATTGTGGGAACTGTAGTTAGTACCCAAATAGATAAAGAAATAAAAGGGAAGAAATGTCTTCTTGTTCAAACTTGTAACCATAAAGGGGAAGTAGATGATAATTATTTAGTAGCCGTGGATCTCGTTGGAGCAGGAGTAGAAGAGATAGTGATAATATCTCAGGGAAGTTCTGCAAGACAGACAGAAATTACCCATCAAAAACCAGTCGATTGTGTAATTGTAGGAATTGTCGATATGGTCGAAGAACACAATAAAATTGTTTTTAAAAAATAGGAGATATAGTTTACAAGAAGGGGAATGACTTATGGTACTTGAAAATGTGCTAAGGGATATGGGAGTAGTAGGAGCTGGCGGTGCCGGTTTCCCCACCCATATCAAGGTAGCCAATAAATATGATGTAGTAATTGGAAATGGAGCGGAATGCGAACCTCTTCTTTACAATGATAAATATATTATAGAAAGACAAGGAGAAGAGATAGTAAAAGGTTTAGAGTTAGTTATGCAGTCGACTGGTGCAAAAAAAGGGGTAATCGCCCTGAAAAAAAAAGACCTATCTATTGCGGGAAATATAAAAAAAGTTATAACCGGAAAGAAAAATATATCACTATTCCTTCTTAAGGATTATTATCCGGTCGGTGACGAGTTTATTCTGGTACAGGAAATTACCGGCAAAGTTATTCCGGAAGGAGGAATCCCTCCGGATATAGGTTGTTTGGTAAACAATGTAGAGACCCTGAGAAATGTGTATATGGCAGAAAAAGGTAATGCAGTTACCAGAAGGGTACTAACCTGTATAGGAGAAGTAAAAAAACCGGCTATTACAATTGCACGAATTGGTACTTCTTTCCGGGAAATTATAAATCTTTGTGAACCTACGATAGAAGATTTTGTAGTCATTGTGGGGGGACCTATGATGGGTAAGGTAGTCTTTGATCTTGATACACCAGTAACTAAAACTACCACCGGGATTCTGGTTTTACCGAGGGACCATCCCTTAGTTATAAAGAAGACCTTAAGAATTGAATATATTATCAAGCAAAGCAAAGCTGCCTGTTGTCAGTGCAGTTATTGTACCGACTTATGTCCTCGTTACTTATTAGGTCACGAACTTTATCCCCATAAGATTATGAGACAGATAAACTTTGGACTCGATCTTCCGTACGAAATAATCCAAAATGCCTTTCTATGCAGTGAATGCGGGCTTTGCGAGGTATTCGCCTGTCCGATGGAATTATCCCCTCGCATTATAAATCAAAAAATTAAGGAAAATCTTCTGGCAGCTGGCTATCAACCCAAGTTTTCGGGTAAAGAAGAAAATCCAAGAGAGATGAAAGAATATAGAAATATCCCCAGTTCGAGGATTAAAAATCGCTTGAGATTAGATAAGTATGATGAAGACGGCCGACGCCCATTACCAGTCATAGAAACCGATCCCAATCAAGTGGAGATTTTACTCAAACAACATACGGGTGTTACTTCGAAACCTGTAGTAAAAATTGGCGAGCAAGTAAATGAGGGTGATCTTATTGCAGAAATCCCTAAGGGGAAATTAGGTGCTCGGTTACACTCCAGCATTAAAGGCAGAATAACTTATATTGACGAGGAAAGAATTATTATTAAAAAATAATAATGAAAGATAGGTAAGACATGGATATAATCGTTCTTGGAGTATTAGAATTTAATAGTATAGCAGTAGGGATAAAAGCATTAGATGGCATAGTAAAAGCTGCCTCGGTGAAAGTAATAGATGCGAGGACGATTTGTCCGGGAAAATTTGTAGTTCTCTTTACTGGTGATGTGGCAGCAGTCGATGCTTCTCTTACCGCTGGCAAGGAAATTGGAGAAGGTTACATGGTTGATGAATTATTTATTCCCAATTTACACTCTCAGATTATTCCGGCAATTATCGGTACAGTCGAATGTAAAATTTGGGATGCTGTGGCGGTAGTAGAATCTTTTTCGGTAGTTGCCAGTATTGAAGCTGCCGATATAGCTGCCAAGACTGCCAATGTTTTAATTAGCGAGGTTAGATTGGCTGTGGGGATGGGTGGTAAATCCTATATTAAAATGATAGGTAATATACACGAAGTGGAAGCTGCAGTCAAGGCAGCAGTAAAGGTTATAGGTGATAAAGGTCTGCTTTGTAAAGAGGTCATTATTCCCAACCCTCATCCGGAGATTAAACCTTATTTTATTTATTAAGGATAAAACAGAAATTTACACATAGGTGGTAAATTATGGAAATAAACGAAAAAGATTTGAAATTAATAATTGAAAGTGTGCTTGATAAATTAGAAAGCACTAAAAGCGATAAAAAAATATTCGATAGTTCATTAAACATACCTTCTTCAGGTCAGGATGGTATTTTTCAAGAAGTAAATGCTGCTGTCGATGCTGCTGAAGCTGCTCATCTCGAGCTGATTAAATTAACCTTAGATCAACGTAGAGAGATAATTCGAAGCATACGCAAAATAATTATGAGTAATCTGGAAGAAATTTCTAAATTAGCCGTAGAGGAAACAACTTTTGGCAGAGTAGAAGATAAGATTAAAAAAAATAGATTGGCTGCTTTAAAAACGCCGGGGGTAGAAGACCTTGAACCTACAGCTTATTCTGATGATAATGGAATGACCTTGATGGAACGGGCAGCTTACGGGGTTATCGGTTCCATTATCCCCTCTACCAATCCTACTTCTACAGTTATTAATAATGGAATAAGCATGATTGCCGGTGGAAATTCGGTAGTTTTTAATCCTCATCCTATGGCTAAAAAAAGTTCCTGCTTTACTGTTTCCTTGATGAATCAGGCGATTGTTAAAGCCGGTGGTCCTCCCAATGTTCTGTGTGCTATTGGTAATCCGACTATCGATTCAGCCCAAACTTTAATGAAACATCCTAAAGTTAGATTACTGGTAGTAACCGGTGGTCCGGCGGTAGTTAAGACAGTTATGAACAGTGGCAAAAAAGTAATTGCTGCTGGACCCGGAAATCCTCCCTGTGTCGTAGATGAAACAGCTGATTTAGTAAAAGCCGGCCGTGATATCGTAAATGGAGCAGGATTTGATAATAATATTGTCTGTATATGTGAAAAAGAGATTTTAGCTGTTTCACAGATTGCGGATAAATTAAAAGAAGAGATGATAAAAAATGGTGCCTATGAATTAAAAGGTGAGCAGATTGAAAAGGTTACCAAATTGGTAATTACTGACCCGGGAAAGCCCGGACATGAAGGAGCATCGAATAAAGAATATGTGGGGAAAGATGCCAGTATAATTGCCCGAGATATCGGGTTAGACATTTCTGAACAAACCAAAATATTACTTTGTGAAGTGGACCGTTATCATCCTTTGGTCTGGACCGAACAGCTTTTGCCGGTGATTCCTCTGGTTCGTTTTAATAATGTTGATGAAGCTATAGATTTTGCGGTGCAGTGTGAGCATAATTTTAGACATACCGCCTCTATTCATTCCAAGAATATTGCCAAACTTTCCAAGATGGCTAAATTGATGAATTGTTCTCTTTTTATAAAAAATGGACCAAATTATAGTGGTTTGGGATTTGGGGGAGCCGGGTATACCTCTTTTACTATTGCTACTCCTACCGGAGAGGGGTTAACCCGGGCAAGAACTTTTACCCGGGAAAGACGTTGTGTCTTAGTCGGTTATTTTAGAATTGTATAAAGAAAATTTGATTGTATAGGAATTTCTTTTTTTCGTAGGGGTCGATTCATCGAACCCGCAATGAAAACGGGTCGGATAAATCCGACCCCTACAATAAAAACTAGATAGACGGGCGAGACGCCTGTCCTACTAACGATTATTTACTAACATACTAATATATTTTTTATTAGCCGGATATTTGGAGGTTAGAGATGAAATTAGGAAAAGTGATTGGTAATGTTGTCTGTACTCAGAAAGTAGAATCTTTTCAGGGTATAAAACTATTATTGCTACAGCCTCTTAATGAAAAATTAGAAGAAATTGGTGATCCTGTAGTGGCTTGCGATACGGTTCAGGCAGGTATAAATGATATTGTTTTCTATGAAGGCGGAAGAGAGGCAGCTTTAGGGCTTAAAAATTGGTTCAACCCTTCTGATCTGACTATTATGGGTATAGTTGATCAGGTAAATATTGGAGAGTAATTATGATTTTAGGCAAGGTAATCGGTAATGTAGTTTCAACCATAAAGCTTCCGGTTTATCAGGGATATAAGATTTTAATCGTTCAGCCTGTGAATGATAAAGAAGAGCTGCAAGGGGAAAGTGTTTTGGCTTTGGATACTGTCCAGGCAGGGGTGGGAGATACGGTGTTGGTGATTGATGAAGGAAATTCTTCCCGTTTGATTATGAACAATTCGACTGCCCCGGTTAGAACAATGATTGTAGGAATTGTCGATACAATTAATAAAAGTTAATAATAAGGTTAAAGGAAATGACTGATAGTATAAATAGAATAAAAATTATTCAGAACGTGGTTAGTGGGCTGTATTCTGCCACTACCCCTAAAAAAGTCCAACCTGCTCCCAATAATATTCGGGATAAAGTGGGGTGTGTTGCTATTGGTTCAGATCATGGTGGATTTGAGGCAAAAGAAATTATTAGAGATTATTTGCGCGCTATTGGATATCGAGTTACAGACGTGGGGACTTTTAATAAGGATAGTGTGGATTATCCTGATTTTGCCCTTAAAGTAGCTAAGAAAGTAGCCAGCGGGGAATGCGACCGGGGCATTATGATCGATGGAGCTGGAATTGGCTCTTCGATGGTCTGTAATAAGGTTAAGGGGATAAGAGCAGCTCTATGTTATAATACTAAAACTATTATAAACAGCAGAGAACACAATAATGCAAATGTTTTAACTTTAGGTGGCCCATTACACACTCCGGATGAATTACGTGAAATGGTAAAACTCTGGTTGGAAACTTATTTTGCTGGCGGAAGACATTGGAAAAGAGTCAATAAAATAATGGCTGTAGAAAGAAATCAATAAAAATATGAAAAGAAGAGGTTTAAAATTATGGATATAGATAAGATGGACAAAAAAGAATTGATTGATAAGATTAGTGATGAAATAATATCAAGGTTAAAGAAAACATCTTTTTCTGATAACCTTTCTTTTAAATCCGATTTGGGTAATAAAAACATACAGGGTTCTTCCGGGAGTTGCAAGATACAAATAAACACACCTGCTGACCTCGCACCTTATATCGACCATACTTTGTTAAAGCCTGACGCAACAGAGGCTCAGGTGAAAAAATTATGCGAAGAAGCCGCTCAGTATGGTTTTTGTACGGTTTGTGTTAATTCAAGCTGGGTGGAATACTGTGCTAAAAAATTAAGAGGTACCGGAGTTAAGGTTTGCGCTGTCGTGGGATTTCCGTTGGGGGCAACAGACAGCAGGACTAAGGCTTACGAGACCCGTAATGCCATAGAAAACGGAGCTGATGAAATAGATATGGTAATTAATGTAGGGGCTTTAAGAAATGGTGACCTAAAAACTGTGGAAGCTGATTTAAGAGCAGTATTAACAGCTTGCAGGAATACCACGACTACTAAAGCAATTATTGAAACTTGCTTACTATCAGACGAGGAAAAAGTAATAGCTTCTCAATTAGTAAAAAAAGTTGGTTACGATTTTGTAAAGACCTCAACCGGTTTTTCTACTGCCGGAGCTACTGCCCATGATGTTGCTCTGATTCGCAGGACAGTCGGCCTTAAAATGGGAATTAAAGCAGCGGGTGGAATCCGTACTTTCGAAGATGCTTTATTAATGATTCGCTCCGGGGCAACCCGGCTGGGCTGCAGTGCCAGTGTAAAGATTGTTAGTGTCTGATATTATTCTGATATTATAAAGAATAGATGAGTCGAGGATGATAAAAAATGGAAGAGCAAGACTATAAAAAACTTGTAGATATGATAACTGAAACGATTTACAAAGAAATAAAACCGAAAGAAGAATCATCTCATCTTTTTTCTATCCCCGTAGAGATATCCAATCATCATGTTCATTTAACCAGGGATTCTTTGGATATTTTATATGGAAAGGATTATGAGCTTACCAAATTACGTGATTTATCTCAGCCCGGAGAATTTGCCAGCAATGAACAGGTGAGTATAGTTGGTGCAAATATGAGAGTTATCGAAAAAGTAAGAATTCTTGGACCTCTTCGAGAATATACTCAAGCAGAATTATCTATTACTGATGGATATTTTTTGGGATTAGATCTTCCTACCAGAATATCGGGAAATATAAAAGGCTCTCCGCCCATCATTTTTATCGGGCCAAAAGGTGTTTTAACCCTTTCGGAAGGAGCTATTCGAGCTGCTCGTCATATCCACATGACACCTAAAGATGCAGAGAATTATCAGGTAAAGAATGGTGATAGAGTTAAGGTGGAAGTATCAGGAGAACACGGAGTTATTTATAAGGATGTAGTAATCCGGGTTTCTCCAAAAAGCAAGTTAGCCTTTCATCTGGATACAGATGAAGCCAATGCAGGAAATGTAGAAGGAAACAATTTAGCAAGAATTTTATAATACGATTCACAAGATACGAATTTGTTTTCTCTAGCTCTTTTTCTTCACGCGATACTCGATACGCAATACGCGATACGAATTATTTGTTTGCTTTATTTCTAAAGAACTTTTATAATCATAAAAAAGAGAGATGTTATGGTCGGTAAAAATTATCGGACTAATTATATATTGAATAGATTATCTATTGATGGTTTTGCGAACATCAAAGATTTGTCTAAAAGATTAAAAGTTTCGGAGATGACCATTAGAAGGGATCTCAGGGAATTATCTAAGGGAAATATTGTGACTCTTATTTCAGGAGGAGCTGTTCTCAAAAGAAATTCTCCGATTGATACAGATGAAGAAAAATATTTAATTCAAACAGCCGAGTCTTTGATGTTAGAAGAAAAGATAAAAATTTCTCGAAAAGCAGCCTCTTTGGTGGAACCCAATGATGTAATTGTAATAGATACCGGTTCCACTACCGAAAACCTTCCTAAATTTATTCCAGAAAATATGCCCCTAACTGTTATATGTTATACTCTAAATATTTTGTTTAATGTATATGAGAATAAGAATTGGAAATTAGTTTTTCCCGGAGGTTACTTCCATAATAATACTCTAATGTTCGAAAGCCCGGAAGGGATAAGGGTAATAAAGAAGATAAGAGCCAATAAAGCCTTTATTTCAGCTGCAGGCGTTTCTGAAAAATTAGGAGTTACCTGTGCAACTGATTACGAGAAGGAAACCAAGAAAGCAGTTATTGAATCTTCGGATACTAAAATTTTATTAGTAGATTCTTCAAAATTTGGGAAAATTAAAATTTCACATTTTGCTGACCTTACTGATTTTGATATTGTTATCACTGATTCAGGAATTTCCAAAGAGTGTGAAGAAATTATTAAAAATATTGGCGTTAAGCTATATATTGTTTAAAATAAGAAATGATATGAGCTAGAGGAGTCACCATCTATTAAAAAAAGAGGAGGGGTAAAATGAGATTATTTGGTGGAGTTTTTATGGGAATTATATTTTTAACAGTAGGGATAATTTTACTTTTAAATAGTTTTTTTAATTTCAATATTAACATATTTAAATTAATGGTAGGAATTCTTATTGTCTTGTTCGGAGTATTTGTCCTTTTTAATGGTTTTGGTTTTCAAGATAGCAGAAACATTGTCTTTAGAGAAGGAATAATCAGGGTTTCAGAAGTTCAAGATGAATATAATATTATATTTGCTTCAGGTACAGTCGATTTATCAAAAGTAAAGATAGAAGATGAGGTAAAGAAAATAAAGGTTAATACCGTATTCGCAGAGGGAAAAGTCATCCTTAATCCTGATGTACCAACATTGATTAAAGCGAGTTCTGCTTTTGGTGAATTGGAATTACCGGATAGATCATCCGTGATATTTAGCTCCCAAAAATATAGGATAGGTGATATTAGCACTGATCAAGGATATTTAGAAATTGAAGCAAGCGCAGTATTTGGAAAACTGAAATTTATTACTACTAATTAATTTTTATAATAACAGTTATCATAAATTATCCCGATATACTCTCTTATCGCACCATAACTAGATAACTATTTATTCAAAACATTTTTTTTGGATATTGTTTCTCTTTGTTCCCGCATCTTATGTCATTCCCGAACCCACTGCAGTTTACACTCGCGAAAGTGGGTGTGAGTGTAAAACCTGCTTAGTAGATACTCGCTTAACAGGGTAAACTGCAGAAGGAATCCATAGCTGTCCTTTTTTATCTTCTGGTACCTGCGGGCACGATGCATCGTGCCCCTACATCTGTCATTCCCATGAAAATGGGAATCTATTCTATCCCGCTTTACCTTCTGGTACCTGTGGGCGTATGCAATACGCCCCTACTTGCTCGATACTCAATACTATATACTCGATACTATATATTATAGGTTTGACAAGAAATAAAATATATGGTATATATAGACTGACGGTCAGTCTATATATAAAAGGTGAGATAATTATGGTAAGGATCATCAAAAAATATGATGAACGTAGAACAGAATTTCTCAATACAGCACAAGAATTATTTTTTACCAAGGGATATGAACAAACTTCAGTTGAAACTATTATTAAAAAAATGGGATTGTCTAAAGGTACCTTTTACTATTACTTCAAATCTAAAGAAGATTTATTGGATGCATTGATTGAAAGATTGAGTAAAAAGATTTTAGAAGAAGTCAAAAAAATTGCTGATAGAGAAGATTTGGATGCTATTACCAAGTTAAACAGAGCTTATGCCGTGACCAGAAGCGTAAAATTAGATAATTTAGAATTATTAAAAGTATTGCTAAAAGTGCTTTATGATGATAAAAATATATCATTTAGATTTAAAATATATAGGAGCAGCATAGAGATATTGGCACCGGAATTTAGCAAAATTATCAGGCAGGGTGTGAATGAAAAAGTGTTTAATACGCCATTTCCGGATGAAGCTGCCAGCTTGATTTTCGAAATAGCTAATACGTTCAGTGAAAGGATTCCCAGCCTTATATTAGGAAGTGATAAAAATCTAAAAAATCTGGATAAAGCTGAAAAAGAATTCAGGGTTTATGAAAATGCCATAGAAAGAATTATTGGTGCCGAAGAAGGAACGGTTAAAATTATCAATCGAGATATTTTAAATTATTTTCATGAAAAAATAAACATGTGAACAGATTAAAAAAAATTCAAGATTTTTAATGGCAAATTACAGGAGCAGAAGATGTTCAGTATCAAGCTTGGTTTAAAAAACTTAACCCGCCAAAAAAGGAGAAATGCACTTACAATTTTAGTGATTGCCTTTGCTTTTTTCGTATTTTTGTTTCTTGATTCTTTAATGGAAGGCATGACAGAAATGTCTTTTAACAATATAAAAAATTATGAAACAGGAAGTATTCAGGTGGCTCATCCTGCATACTGGGAACACAAAGATAAACTGCCTTTGGAAAATTTAATTTATTTAAACCAGGATGTAGAAGAGAGCATAAAAAATATGGATGGAGTATTGGGGGTATCTCCCGAGCTAAGATTTAAGGCCAACCTTAATAACGGGATTGATGAAGTAGCAGTTCGGGGCATGGGTATCTCTATCGAGCAATATAACGAGGTTTTTACTACTCAAAATCATGTAGTTGAAGGTTCGATGTTTGCCCCGGGCGAATCAAAAGCAGTCATAGGAGTAAGTTTAGCCGAACTGATGGATTTAAAAGTTAATGATTATATTACACTTCTGGTCAGGACGAAAGAAGATACCTTTAATACCATTGATCTAGAAATTGCGGGATTGCTGCATACGCCCAATCCGATTATTAATAACGGGATTGTTTTTGTTCCTTTAGAAATTGCCCGGCGGGCATTGAATGTGGAGAATGGCATTAGCATGATGGCTGTCAAAATAAAAAAGGAAAAAGAAATTAACCAAACCCTAGATAATATGAATCAAATTTTTCAGGAAAAAAACATGAATATTAATGCTTACTCCTGGAAGGAATCAGCGAAAACAGTGATAGCTATTGGTACTGCAGAGGATGCAGAAACTGCTGTTATGTTAATCATCATTTTATCAATCGGCATGATTGGAATTATTAATAATATTATTCTGTCTAGCCTGGAGAGGACCAGAGAAATCGGCATGATGAAAGCCCTGGGCATGAGAGAGTGGGAAATTGTTTCGGTCTTTATGGTAGAAGCAACCGGTATAGGTATCCTCGGTGGATTAGCCGGCTGCTTGTTAGGTGCTGCAGGGATAGGGTGGATAGTTAAATACGGATATGACTTAAGTTATATAGGTGGGGATATGTCTCTGTATGGAATCCCTATAATTGATAAACTTTATGGAGTCTGGAATTTCTCTTCTTTTGTTTTCATATTCTTTTTTGGAATAATTGTTGCTTTACTTTCCAGTATAGGTCCTGCCTACTGGGCAGCACATAAAGACCCGGTAAAAGCAATTTATCATCGGTAGGTGAAAAAAATTGAAATAAAGAGTAAAATAATGAAAGAGGATTCTCTTAAATGTTTTCACTGGATAGATAATTAAAATATAAAAAGGAATCATTGATGTATTAGAATTTAATAAAGGAGGTCAAATGAAATGTCTTTACTAGAACTAAATAAAGTTAAGAAAATTTATCAGCAGGGGAAAATAGAAGTCCCGGCTTTGCGAGGTGTGGACCTGGAAGTAGAGGAAGGTGAATTTACAACCATTTTTGGTCCTTCCGGTTCCGGGAAAACGACTCTTTTAAATATGATCGGTTGTTTGGACACTCCCAGTGAAGGAGAAGTAAAACTTAATGGAGATGAGGTAAGTAAACTTTCCCAAACAGAATTAGCCATGGTCAGGCGTTACAATATAGGCTTTATCTTTCAAGCCTACAATCTAATTCCGGTTTTGACAGCCTACGAAAATGTAGAATTCGCAATTCGTCTTATTCGTCATATAAAAGAAAATGAAATAAGAGAAAAAACATTAAATATTTTAGAAGACGTGGGGCTTATAGGTTTAGAAAACCGTAGACCAAATGAACTTTCCGGAGGGGAGAAACAGAGAGTAGCTGTTGCCCGGGCTTTAGTCAAAGAGCCCAAAATTGTTTTGGCTGATGAACCTACTGCTAATTTGGATTCGGAAACCGGCGCCGAAGTGATCAAGATTATGGTTAAAATGAATCAGAAATTAGGTACCACTTTTATCTTTTCTACTCATGACCCTCAGATAATGAAATATGCTAAAAGATTGCTTAACCTTAAGGATGGTATGATTTCTGGTGACGAAAGGAGGTAGTGAAAAATGTTTGCTATTAAACTTGGCTTAAGGAACCTAACTCGTCAGAAGAGAAGAAATATGATTACCGCTATGGTGATTGCTTATGCTTTCTTTGCTTATTTACTTATGGATTCACTGATGAACGGCATGGAGGAGATGTCCTTTGAAAATATAAGAGATTTAGAGACCGGAAATATTCAAATAGTTCATTCTGATTATTGGGAAGAAAGGGAAGAGCTGCCTCTGGAAAATTTAGTCTATTTAGATCAAGATGTAGAGGAGAGCTTAAAAAATATTGATGGATTATCCGGGATATCTCCCGAACTTAGATTTGTTGCTAATCTCAATAATGGCATCGATGAATTACCGGTTCTTGGTTTGGGGATAGATCCTGACCGTTATCAAGAAGTCTTTACTACCGGAGAATATTTGGTGGATGGTTCAATGTTTTCTCTGGGTGAAAATAAAGGGGTGTTAGGAGAAAAAACAGCTCAACTAATGGATTTAAAGATAAATGACTATATCACCCTTCTGGTCAGGACTAAAGAAGATACCTTTAATACTATCGATGTGGTAATTGCAGGGATAGTAAATACTACTCATCCAATGGTAAATTCAGGGACGGTCTTTGTTCCATTAGATATTGCTCAACAGGCATTAAATGTAGAAAACAGTGTTAGTTTGATTGCGATAAAAGTTAACCCGGGATATGAAGAAAGCGTTACTGAAACCTTAAACCAAAATTTTAAGAGAAAAGATTTAAATTTAAATGCTTATTCCTGGCGTGAATCAGCCGAAACAGTAATAGCTTTAAGTACAGCTAAGAAATCCGGTATCGGCGTTATCTTATTCGTGGTTCTCCTCATCGGCATAATAGGGATTATTAATAATGTTATTCTTTCTGCTCTGGAGAGGACAGAAGAAATTGGAATGATGAAGGCTTTAGGAATGAAAGAGATGGAAATTGTTTCAGTCTTTATGGTTGAGGCAACTGGAATAGGGATAATCGGCGGCCTGATGGGTTGTTTGCTGGGGGCTATAGGAGTGGGTTTATTAACAAAATATGGTTTTGATTTAAGCTACGCAGGTGATATGACTAATTACGGGATTCCTATTTTAAATAAGATTTATGGAGTTTGGAATTTTTCTGCTTTCTATTTCTTATTTATCCTGGGAATCATAGTCGCTCTATTTTCCAGCATAATACCGGCACTTTGGGCTGCTCGTAAAGATCCAGTAAAAGCAATCTATCATCGATAAGGAGGGAGAAGAAAATGAAATTTCTATGGAATTTAGCCAGAAAAAATCTATCGAGGTCCAGACTTAGAACCTCAATCTCCATAATAGCCATTGCTATTGCCGTAATTGCTGTGGTCTTTGCCCGAGGGTTGATCGGTGGAATGATAGAATCTACCTTTTTAAACCATATATATTATAAAGCCGGTCATATTCGGGTGGTAGATGAGGAATACAAATTAAAAGAGCGTCTTTTATCTTTAAATTATCCGGTGGATGGATTTAATGGTGAAGGTATCACAACTATGAATGAAAAATTAAAAGAGGTAGAGGGAGTGGAACAGATAGTTCCGAGACTTACATTCGCAGCTGTAGTCAGTCAGGAAGATGAATTGGTAATGATGGTGGGTTGGGGAGTTGACCCTGCCGAAGAAATAAAATTTACCAACATAGATAAAAGCATAACCGAAGGAAGAATGGTTGAGCCGGGGAATAGGGAAATGGTAATGGGGGCAGGTCTGCTCACGAAATTAAAACGTGGGGTAGGAGATAAAGTTACTATTCTTTATACTACTCCTTTTGGTTCTTTTAAAGGCTCTACCTTCGAAATTGCAGGTAAGATACAAAGCTCTTTGCCGATGATTAATGATAATATCTTTTATCTTCCCTTAGATCAGGCTCAGAGGATATTAGAAATGCCTGACCAGGCAACAGAATTACTTATTATTACTCCTGATTACCATAAGGCAGCTTCGATTTTGCCCGCCCTAAATGAATTATTTACCAGAGAAGATAAAATCGGAAAATATTTTCTGCAGCTTTGGAATAGGGATTATGAACTCATTGGGCTTTTTGATATGGCCCGTAATATGTATAACTTTATCTACATCTTTATAATTATTATGGCATGCTTTGTGCTGGTTAATACTCTGATTATGATTATAAATGAACGTACCCGGGAAATTGGAATGATGACTGCTCTGGGCTTAAAAAGTAGAGAGATATTATATCTTTTTACTATCGAAGGAGCTATTATCGGAATAATCGGTAGTGCTGTTGGAGCCCTATTAGGTGGAGTACTGACCCGCGTTTTTTCTGTTGTTGGAATTGATTATACGGCAGCTATGGAGGGGATGAGTGCAGATTTAATGTTTGAACCAATTTTTTATCCCACTTTTAGTTTAGAAAATATAATTTTCTGTTTTATATTAGGTGTATTGGTGGTTACTATTGCTTGTATAATACCAGCAAGGAGAGCTGCTCAGATTGAACCAACAGAGGCCTTGAGGCAAATATAGCGTAGAGCGGATAGGAAAATAGTCGTGTTAGTAGTAGGGGCAGACCTTGTGTCTGCCCACAGAAAGCATAAACATAGAAAATATTTTTATCATTTTGATGTAGGGGCTCGATTCATCGAGCCCGCTAAAGACAGGTCGGATAAATCCGACCCCTACAATAAGTCAATAAAATATAGGACAAGCATATTGTCCTCCATCCTACTTTCCTCCCCCTTGAGGGGGAGGATTAAGGTGGGGGTGAAAAAACGAAAGGGGAATCTATTATGAAAAAAATTAAAGGGCTTTTACTGATGGGAATAATAATATCGATTTTATTTTCAAGTTTAATGGCAATTACCGCTGCGGAGTTAACCGCTGAAGAGATAATTAATAAGAGAGATGACAATGAATATTTTGATACAGCTCAAATTGAAGCGGAAATGATAATTGTTAGCGGTGGTCGTAAAATAATAAAAACTATGATTGCCTTGAGTGATAAGAAAAATTCTTTAGTTGAATTTACCAATCCGCAAGATAGAGGAACTAAATTTCTTAAGAGAGAAGGTGACCTATGGATGTTCTTCCCTGATGCGGAAGAAATCATCAAAATATCCGGTCATATGTTGAACCAGGGGATGATGGGGAGTGATTTTTCCTATCAAGATATAATGGAATCAGATAAATTAACTGATTTATATAATTTTGAAGTTATTAGAGAAGAAGAAATTGAGGGACGCCTCTGTTATGTGCTGGAGGGCATTGCCAAAGAAGGAGTTAAAGTTTCCTACTATCGTCGAGTTAATTGGATAGACAAAGAGAGATTTATCGGTCTTAAAGAAGAATTATATACTCAAAGCGGGCGTCTACTAAAAGAAACCAAAGTAAATGAAGTGCAGGAGATTGAAGGTCGTTGGATTCCTATTGATTCAGTTATGGAGAATAAACTAAGAAAAGATACTTATACCGGATTCAAAATTGTTCAGATAGATTTTAATCCGGAAATTCCCGAAGGAACATTCACTTTGCAAAATTTAAGATAGAAAATACTCCACAAAATAATTTTGAATTAAGGAAATAAAATCAATTATGAAAAAATATTTTAACATCGCCATTCTATTTATAATTTTTTTCCTCTTAGGGTCAATTCCAATTTCTGCCAAGATTGATGTTGGTGGTGAACTCGCCGCTTCTCTAATAAACATCATCGATAATCAAGGAAATATTTCCTCTTATCTTCAGGAAAGTTTGGATTTAGAATTATTCTTACCAACTCTTAACAATACCCAGGCTAAATTCGAAATATATTTATTTAACAATCCCATGAGTGGAGGATTTGATTATTTAATTAAAAAACTTTATCTTAAACATAAATTTGACAAATTACATTTAACCCTGGGTCGTCAGCCCATTTCCTGGTCTTTCGGTTCGATGCTCAATCCGGTTGATTTTACTTTAGGGTCGATGGTAATGGACGAAGAAACCGGCGCCAAATACCAGGATGCGATTGAAGTCTATATCCCTCTAAATTGGAATTCAAGTGTATTATTGGTAGCTGCTTTTCCTGAAGCCAGCCAGGATATTAAATGGGGCTTGAGAGGCAGAACCATGATTGAAGGATATGACCTTACTCTGAATTATGTCCGCGAACCGGAAATAGATTTTATGGGAACCATTATCCCGTCCAGCCAAAGAATAGGTTTTACTGCAAAAGGAGATTTGGGACCATTAGGAGTATATGGAGCCCTGGGATATTATTTTAAAGAAAATGATGATGGTGATTTAGCTTATCTAATCGGTGGTGATTATAGTTATTTTTTTGAAGCGGGAAATAAGATATATTTTCAGTTAGAATATTTATCTATGAAAAAAGAAAATCTGTCCTCTATCTTAGGTCCTTTTTTTGCAGGAAATGTCACCAACAATTTGAATGAAAATATAGGGTTAATTTTGGGTATGGCAAATTATGGAATCGATGAATTTTCTCAAGTTAATTTAATGGCCATTTCCAGCTTAAATGATGGAAGTATAATTGTTATACCCGGATATCGTAATCAATTAAACAATAATCTAAGTTTTAATCTTAGTACCGCAATTTATTTTGGCAAAGAAGACACTCTTTTTGGTTCAAATGTTTCTGAGGGAGCTCAACAGATGCCCAAAGGAATGATTAGTATCGGCTTAACTTATTCTTTTTAAAAGAATCTTTATATTTAATCGGCTAAAGTAGCCTGTCCCCTTTTTCTCCCTCGCATTCTTTTTTGAATAATCTTCGCTATATCCAAATTTTTATATATTTACCCCAAAAATCTTTCTAAAAGCATTGACAAAAAATGAATTATTATGTATACTTGCCTTTAATAATAGGTTATAATAGCAGTTAATAAATAAATTGTCTATTCATGGAGTATGAGAAACTTTATTTTTTATAAATGAAGAATTATTTAAGGAAGGTAATATGGTTTATTCAAAAATAATTGGTACAGGTGCTTATGTCCCCGCAAGAATTGTAAGAAATGATGAGCTTTCAAAAATGGTAGAGACTAATGATGAGTGGATTACCTCTCGAACGGGTATAAAGCAAAGAAGAATCTCCTCCGGAGAAAAAACATATCAGATGGCGGTAAAAGCAGCAAAAGAAGCAATTGAAAATGCTGGTATAGAAAAAGAAGAGATCGACATGATTATATTAGCGACAATAAGCCCCGATTTTTTTATGCCTTCAACTGCTAATCTTGTCCAGGCAGAATTAGGATTAGATGATATTCCCAGCTTTGATATAACAGCAGGCTGTACTGGTTTTGTTTATGGATTACAGGTAGCTGATCAATTTATTAAATCAAAACAGAGCAAGACAATTCTGTTAATAGGAGTAGAAGTTTTATCAAAAGTCATTGATTGGTCTGATCGAAATACTTGCGTACTTTTTGGAGATGGCGCCGGGGCAGTAATTTTAAAGAATTCCAGCCAAGAGGGTATTATTTGTACTTATACTGGTTCTCAAGGGGATTTGAAGGGACTTATTACTCTTCCGGCAGTTCCCTTAAAAAATCCTTTTTTGCATATTCCAAATAATAATGGAAGACCCAGCAATATATCTATGAATGGAAAAGAAATATTTCAATTTGCTATTAGAATAATGATAAAAAGTATTTCCCAGGTCCTAAATAAGTCTAATCTTTCTATAGACGATATTGATTATATTATTCCTCATCAAGCTAATATTCGTATTATTGATCATGTAGCCCGGAAACTAAAGGTTGAGCGAGAGAAATTCATTATCAATTTAGACCGTTTTGGAAATACCTCTTCTGCCAGTGTCCCGCTTGCTTTAGATGAAGCTCATAAGAAAAAAATGTTTTGCCCAGGGGATCGAATTATAATGGTTGCTTTTGGCGGTGGATTAACCTGGGGATCCGCATTATTAAACTGGACAATATAAGGAGATGCGTTAATGTTTAAGTCTATTATATGTGAACTTTTAGGAATAAAATACCCTCTTATTCAGGGAGGAATGGCCTGGATTGCCGATGCTGAACTTGCTTCATCAGTATCCAATGCCGGTGCTCTTGGAGTTGTTGCAGCCGGTTATGCTCCGGGAGAATGGATTAAAGAAGAGATTCGTAAAACAAAGAGACTAACTGAAAAACCCTTCGGACTTAATATTATGCTCTTAAATCCCAATGCTGATGAAATTGCCCGCATAGCTGTTCAAGAAGGCGTTAAGGTAATAATTACCGGAGCCGGTAACCCTGGTAAATATATAGAAATGTGGAAAGAAAATAATATTTTAGTATTACCGGTAATCCCTTCTGTTGCTCTGGCCGTGCGAATGGAAAGAGCAGGGGCAGATGCAGTGATTGCAGAAGGCGGTGAAGCCGGAGGGCATGTGGGAGAGACAACTACAATGTCTCTTATTCCCCAGGTAGCCGATGCGATAAAAATTCCTGTTCTGGCTGCCGGCGGAATTGCTGATGGACGTGGACTGGCAGCTGCCTGGATGTTAGGAGCTTCAGGAGTTCAAATAGGTACAAGATTCCTTGTAGCTTATGAATGCAATGTTCATAAGAATTATAAACAAAAGATACTTACTGCCAAAGACACCAGCACAATAGTTACCGGAAGGCCGACCGGTCACCCGGTTAGGATAATAAAAAATAGGCTGGCAAGGGATTTCCAACAGCTGGATAAAAGAAATGCTTCTTTAGAAGAATATGAAGAATTAGGGAAAAATTCGCTTTGTCGAGCAGCTCGAGAAGGAGATATGGATTATGGTTCGATAATGGCCGGGCAGTCAGCCGGTCTGGTGAAAAAAGAGCAAACCTGTAAGGAAATAATTGAAGAAATTTTTTTAGAAGCGAAGAAAATAATTGTAGAAAAAGCTAAATTAATTTAGTATATATTTTATCGATATTAAGGAGAATGTTGTGGGGGAGGAATCCGTGTTGGCAATCATAAGATCGTACACTCAGCAAATTACAACTGTCCCCCAGGTTATTAATATTGATGACGGAATGGTAATGCAAGGAGGACAAAGGAATTGAAGAATAGAGTTGTTATAACCGGTATGGGGGCGATTACTCCGATAGGAAATAATGTAGAAACTTTTTGGAAAAATATAAAAAAGGGTAAATGCGGTATTGATTTTATTAAATCATTTGATACCTCCGAATTTAA
>JABUBM010000068.1_pt1 | contig 22663 bp, 17 predicted proteins | sample 7240321 | NCBI WGS metagenome assembly JABUBM01 (sample SAMN07256344, study PRJNA390944) | subsurface metagenome | isolation source: Methane hydrate marine sediment | place: Pacific Ocean: Eastern North Pacific, ODP site 1244 | collected 2002
AATTATTACAAATAATAATTGTCATGTCATATTACCTCCTTAGTCTATATGTTATTATATTAGCATAGACCTGGGGGCATATGAGCTAATAGGTAATTAGTTTTAATTTTAAAAATTTATCCTAAAAAGAAGGAATTTAAGATGCTTTTGTCGTATTAAGGTAATTGGACTAAGCAGAAAAAAGATTAAAAACAGAAAAAACGGAAAGAATAGAAAAATAAGACAAAAAATAAGGATAAAAAAGAAATAAATGAAATAATAGAGGAAAATATATTTATATGTTTGAAACCGGAATGGTGTTTAAAATTGCAGGTATCGTTATATGTAGTGTGCTGATGGTCATCCTGGGTAGGGTAGACAGAAAGAGAAAGCTTCCCACAGGGGTTAAATTGATATTTCAAGTTTTAATTTCTTTAATTATAATTTATTCTGGAGTTAAAATAGAATTTTTGCGAGCTCCTTCCACCTCATCAGAAGGGTATCTTTATCTTAGCTATTTATCTATCCCCCTAACCATAATCTGGCTGATAAGTATTACTAATTCTATTGGCCAGGCAGATGAACTGGGAGACATCACTCCCTATATTGTCTTTATCGCTTCCCTAACTTTTTTAGTGGTCTCCCTTATCCAGAGGCAGGGATTAATTTTGGCAGAAGCTCTATCTTTGATTATGGCGGCGATTTCATTTATTTTTATCAAATATGTCCCCCGGGGGAAATTTTCTTCCTACTATATGTCTTTTGGATTTATATTAGCAGTGATTGCCATTGTGGGTGTATCCAAGAGTACAGCAGCTTTAACTTTATTGATTCCTCTTTTAATTTTAGGTGTACCGATTATAGACAGCTCTTATTCTATTGTGGCTAATTATGCTCGTAATGAAAGCCCAGGCCCGGATATAGGAGGAAAATTTCCATTATTTTCGGAGAGCGGAAGCAGGAGTAGATTACGACAGAAACTGCAATCTTATGGATTTTCAGCTCAAGGAGCAAATCTTACTATTATTGGGGTCTCTCTCTACTTAAGTTTATCAGCTTTTATTATTTCTATATACCAGAATTTTTATCTGCTTATAACCCTGACTGCTTTTGGCTGGATGGCTTTTGAATTATTGAAGAACAAGGTTCAGTCAGAGGAATTGATTATCGGAAGAGATATTTTGACCAGCCGCATAAAACTCTTTCAAGTGGGAATTGACCAGGTAGATAATCAAGAAACTATTCAAAAAATAGAAGAATTTATAGTTTCTAAAAAACCTCATCAGATTGTTACCCCGGATACTTTGGCTGTATTGCGAGCAAGGAAAGACCCTGAGTATCACGCCATATTAAAATCTGCAGATTTGGTTACTCCTGATGGAGCAGGTATTTTATGGGCTGCCACAACTCTAAATTATCCTTTACCTGAAAGGGTAACCGGTATAGACATAATACATAACATATGCCGATTGGCCACCAAGAAAGGGTATTCCTTATATTTATTAGGCTCTTATCCTGGTGTGGCCGGGGAAGCTGCCTTAAATTTAACCAAGAAATATCCGGGAATAAAAATAGCTGGAACTCATCATGGTTATTTTGGTTGTGAAGATTCTCAAAATTGTGAAGATGTTAAAAATGGTAATAGCGATAAGAATAAAGAGGAAGAAGAGATTATAGCCGAGATTAGAGAAAATAGACCGGATATATTGCTGGTGGGTATGGGTGTGCCCAAGCAAGAAAAGTGGATTAATAAAAATTTAAACAGATTAGATGTTCCGGTCTGTATGGGGGTAGGCGGAAGTTTTGATGTTCTTTCCGGCAGGATACCGCGGGCACCATTGTGGATGCAAAGACACGGAATGGAATGGATTTATAGATCGATTAAGCAGCCAAACAGGGCTTTCCGAACTTTAGCCCTTTTTTACTTTATATGGTTGGTGATTTTAGGGAAAATGGTTTATTCTCTAAAAGAAGTAGATCAATAATCGATAATAGATAATGCTTAATAAGTAAATGATAATTAGTTGAAATGGCCCAAAATAGAATTATAAAATATTAATTAATTTAGTATTTTAATATTAATGCATTATCTTAATGGCGATAGATAATAGAATTATAATATTAGCGATCGCTCTATTTGTTCATTCTTAGAGTCTTAAAGCCCTAAATGCTAAAACAATTAAATCCCCCCTAATATATCTTAGACAAGCATCACCCTTTATTTTATATTAATATCCGTGTTTTTATAATTAATCAATTAAATAAGGAGATAGCTGATGAAAACTTTGCTTAAAGGTGCAATAATTGTAGTTGCCTTACTAATTCAACTTACTCTTATTAATTCGATTACCATTCTGGGATTAAAGCCTGATTTAATAATGGTAGTAGTAGTAGTTTTTTCCTTGCTGAAGGGAGAAAAAGAAGGGGCTATCTCCGGATTTGCTTCTGGTCTTTTGCAGGATATCTTTTCTACAGGCCTCTTAGGAATAAATGCCCTGGCAAAGACGGTGATAGGTTTTACCTGTGGAATTTTAAAAGAAAAAATATTTCATGAACATATATTATTTCTTATTCCAGTAATAACTTTTATTGCATCATTTATACAAAATATTTTAATATTTTTGCTATTACGTGCTTTTGGAATCGAATATAACTTGGCCTGGAGCTTAAAACAGGTAGCCCTTCCCGAGGCTTTATATAGCAGCCTGCTATCACCCTTTATTTTTCTAGCAATAAATAAACTTTTCCAGACAATTAAAGAATAAAAAATAAAAAAGTTTCCCAAAGGTGCCTGGCACCTTTGGGAAACTTTTGCCATTAAATTGAGGAGCAATTATGAGGGAATCTTCTACAGTTCCAGAAGATGTGAAACAACGGCTAAACTGGTTATTGATATTTATGGTCATCTGTTTTTCGATATTAGTTATCAGTTTATGGTATTTGCAGATGATTAAAGGAGAGGAGTTTAAGGAAAGAGCGGTAGAGAATTGTATCCGTTCCCTGGTAGAAGATGCTCCGCGGGGCAGGATTTATGACCGCCAGGAAAAGTTGTTGGTTACTAATCGTCCGGCAGTAGTAGTTTCTATAATCCCTGCAGAGGTCGATGATTTAGAAAAACTGAGTGAAAGGCTAAGTAGAATAATAGGTATTTCTCCGGAAAAAATTTCGCAGACAGTAAAAAATTACCGGGAAAACCCTTTTAAGCCGGTAAAAATCCTGGATGACTGCAAGACAAATAAGATAGTGGAGATTGAAGAGAGAAAAGATGAATTAAAGGGAGTGGTTTTAGAGATTAAACCTCGGAGGGATTATCTTTACCATGATTTTGCAGCTCATAGCCTGGGTTATGTGGGAGAAATAGATAAAGAAGAATTGCAGCAATTTGGCAATCCAAAATTCCAGGGAGGGGACATCATAGGAAAAGCCGGACTGGAAAAATATTATGATGATATTTTAAGAGGAGAAAAAGGAGGGAAGGAAGTCGAAGTTGATGCCTTGGGTCAGGAGATAGCTACTTTATTGTATCAGAAACCGGTTCCGGGTAAAGACTTGGTCTTAACTATCGATAGAGATTTACAGCTTTACGGAGAAAATTTACTCTTTGGCAAGAAAGGTTCTATTATAGTAAGTGACCCTAACAGTGGGGAAATATTAGCTCTGGTTAACAGACCTTCTTTTAGCCCCAACATATTTGCTAATGGAATTTCCAGTTCTGATTGGCAAAGGCTTTCTTCTGATGCCGATTACCCTTTGACTAACCGAAGTGTTCAGGGTCTTTATTCACCTGGTTCAATATTTAAAGTGGTTACAGCGATAGCCGCTCTGGAAGAAGGAGTTACCGATAGAAAAAGAAAGATTTATTGTTCGGGGAGTTTCGAATTAGCTGGCCAGATCTTTACTTGCTGGAAGGAGACCGGACACGGGAGTTTGAGTATTGTAGATGGAATTGCTCATTCCTGTAATATCTATTTTTATACTTTAGGAAAAGACCTGGGGATTGAAAGATTTAATAAATATATGCAGAAAATTGGATTGGGAGAAAAAACAGGTATTGATCTGCCCGCAGAAGCTATAGGGACAATTCCTTCTGCCCAATGGAAAAGGAGAGAAGTTAAAGAGATCTGGTTTCCTGGTGATACAATAAATCTTTCTATCGGTCAGGGATATCTTTTATTAACCCCCTTACAGATTCATACTATTATTTGTGCTATTGCTGAAGATGGTGAAATTTACAAGTTACATTTAGTCAAAAAGATAATTTCTGCCGATGGTAAAACCGTAAAAGAGATTAAACCGGAGATTTATAAAAAAGTAGACTTTTCGTCAGATACATTTAAAATTATTAAAGAGGGATTAAGACAGACTATATTAAAAGGAACGGGCTGGAGGGCAAATATTAAAGAGTTAGCGGTAGCCGGGAAGACCGGGACAGCTCAAAACCCCCAGGGGGAGACTCATGCCTGGTTTATCGGGTTCGCCCCTTATGAGAATCCAGAAGTTTGTATTACCGTATTTATAGAAAATGGAGGAGAAGGGGGAGAAGTAGCTGCCCCCATAGCCCGAGCTATACTGGAAAAATATTTTAATATCCAAAATTGAAAAAAGTTTCCCAAAGGTGCCTGGCACCTTTGGGAAACTTTTGGTAAAGTTTTGTGCCAGGATCCTAATTTTGGAGGATAGAAGTTGAAAGAAAAATTAGACAGATTAACTGAAAATTTAGATTATACCCTGCTTTTTGCGGTAGTGTTTCTCTGTTTTTATGGACTTTTAGTATTATACAGTTCAACACGTTTGGAGACCACAGGGGGAAGCGATCCCTATTTTTTTGTAAAGCGGCAATCATTATGGGCGTTGTTAGGATTCATATTTTTAACTATAATAATTTTTATCGATTATCATAACCTGGAAAGATATTCTAAAGTAATCTATTTTGGTGCTATTGTTTTACTGATAATGGTTATAATTTTTGGTAGATCAACTTATGGAGCAAGGCGCTGGTTGGTTATAGGACCTTTTGACTTTCAGCCCTCGGAGTTTGCTAAAATCGCTTTAATAGCGTTTTTAGCGGATTTTTTATCTAAAAACAAACAAAAATTGGATAATTTTTTCTATTACTTACTGCCATTTGCTTACACCGGATTATTAATTTTATTGGTATTTATGCAACCGGATTTGGGAACTTCTTTAGTATATTTAGCCATTCTTATTATAATGTTGTTTGTTGCAGGGATTAAGATAAAATTTTTAGTTTTCACTTTTTTAGCGGCTTTATCTTCTTTCCCGGTTTTGTGGACTTTTTTAAAAGATTATCAAAAGAATAGATTAATTTTATTTTTAAATCCTAACCTGGACCCTTTGGGGGGTGGCTATAATGTTATCCAGTCGAGGATTGCCATCGGTTCAGGAGGTTTCTTAGGGAATGGAATCTTTAGCGGTCTGCAAAGTCAGTTAAATTTTCTACCTGCTCAACACACTGATTTTATATTTTCTGTAGTAGGAGAAGAGTTAGGCTTTGTCGGAACTATCTTATTATTAGGATTATATGCCATTATTTTATGGCGGGGAATAAAGATTGCTTTAGAGGCCAGAGATTTATTAGGAAGTTTACTGGCTACCGGTGCCGTATCGTTTTTATTTTTTCATATAGTAGTGAATATTGGAATGGCTATGGGGATGTTGCCAGCCACCGGATTACCCCTGCCTTTTTTAAGTTACGGGGGAAGCTTTATGATGTCTAACTTAATGGTGATAGGAATATTGCTAAATGTGGAATTGCATAAGGTAAAATGGTAAAATAATTGGCTGATTTACCAATTGACCAATTCACCAATTAGCCATTAACCCGACTAACTAATCAGGGAGAGAAAAATTTGGATATTAGAAAAATATTATTTGAAGAGTTATTGGATAAGGTAGAAAAACCGGGGAGGTATACCGGTAAAGAATTTAATGAAATAGTAAAAGAAGAGGATATATCCACAGTTAAAATAGCCTTAGCCTTCCCTGATTTATACAAGATCGGAATGAGTTATTTGGGATTTAAAATACTGTACGAGATTATTAACAAGAGAGACGATGCTCTTTCTGAACGAGTTTTTTCACCTGCGGTAGATATGGAAAAACTGCTGAGAGAACGACAGATACCCGTTTTTTCTTTAGAAACCTATAGACCTTTAAATTCTTTTGATATAGTTGGATTTACTATCCAACATGAATTATGTTATTCCAATATCCTGAATCTTCTCGAACTGGGGCACATACCTTTAAAATCGGAAGAGAGAAAAGAAGATGACCCCCTGATTATTGCCGGTGGGCCAGGGGCCTTTAACCCGGAACCCTTATCACGTTTTATCGATTTATTTGTAATCGGAGAAGGGGAAGAGATTGTCGGTGAAATTATAGAAGTTTACAAAAGATGGAAAGAAAAAAAACAGAGCCGGGCTAAACTTTTAGAAGAATTAGCTCGAATAGAAGGGATTTATGTCCCGTCTTTCTATGAAATAACTTATTTTAAAGACGGAAGGGTTAAATCGATTACCCCTAAAAAAGAAACCCATTATTCAGTAATCAAAAAGCAAATTATTTCTGATTTTGATAAAGCAGCATATCCTCTTTTTCCCATTGTTCCCAATATCGATGTAGTTCACGATAGGATTACCCTGGAAATTTTTCGGGGGTGTACCCGGGGATGCCGCTTTTGTCAGGCAGGGATGATTTACCGCCCGGTAAGGGAAAAATCGGTCGATACTTTAATTGGATTGGCTGACGAAATTCTTGCCCATACCGGATACGAGGAGATATCCTTGTCCTCTTTAAGTTCAAGCGATTATAGTGAAATAAAGAGCTTGATTACTAAATTAGTAGACCGATTTAAAGAAAAAGGTGTGGGAGTTTCTCTGCCTTCTTTAAGGATAGATTCTTTTTCTGTTGCTTTAGCCCAGCAGGTTCAAAGAGTAAGGAAGACCGGTATTACCCTTGCCCCGGAGGTAGGAACTCAAAGGTTAAGGGATGTGATAAATAAAAATGTTCTGGAAGAGGATCTGTATTCTTCGATAAGAGCAGCTTTTGAGGGAGGATGGAGGAAGATAAAACTTTATTTTATGGTCGGTTTGCCCACCGAAACCGAAGAAGATGTGGAAGGGATAGTCAGGCTGATTAGTAAGGTTGACCGCATGGGGAGAGAAATAACCGGAAGAAAAGTCAATATAAATATTAGCGTATCTGCTTTTGTGCCCAAACCCCATACCCCTTTTCAATGGGAAGCCCAGGAAGAGAGGGATATCTTATTTAAAAAAATAAGATATTTAAAGAATAGATTAAATTGGAGGAACATTTCTTTCAGTTATCCGGAGATTAATCGAATTTATCTGGAGGCAGTCTTTGCTCGAGGGGATAGAAGGTTAGGTGAAGTATTAGAAAGAGCTCATTATCTGGGGTGCAAATTTGATGCCTGGAGAGAACAGTTTAATTTTGAAGCCTGGCAGCAGGCTTTTAATGATTGCGGACTTAATATGGAATTTTATGCTAATAGAGTGAGGGAGGAAGATGAGATTTTGCCCTGGGACCATATCTCCTGTGGAGTTAAAAAGGAATATCTGCTTGAGGAGAAGGAAAAGGCTTTAAGAGGAGAAATGACTCCCGATTGTCGTTTTGAGAATTGTACGGGGTGTGGAGTGTGTTAATCAATTGGCTAATAAGCCAATTGATTAGTCGTTAGTCGTTAGTGAATAGTCGTTAGTATAAAATTAGCGTATAGCGGGTAGCGTTTAGTGTATAGTGAATTCAAAGAAGACAGAATAGAAGCAAAAAGCTATCGCGTGAAGAAAAGAAGTCAGAATACAGGAGATTGAATAAAAGGAGATTGAATAGTTTGGAACAATTAGTAAGAATAAAATATTGTAAAAACGGACCTATTGCCTATATCTCTCATTTAAACCTGGCCCAGGTTTTTACCCGTGCTCTAAGAAGAGCCGATATCCCTGTGGTTATATCCAGTGGCTTTAATCCCCGGTTTAGAATATCTTTCGGTCCTCCTTTACCTCTGGGTATCAGCAGTACCTCTGAATATTTAGATATCAGACTAAAAGAGGAGGTAAAAGTCGAAGAATTAACAGAAAGATTAAATCCGGTTTTACCCCAAGGATTAAAGATGTTACAGGCCAAAACAATCCCTTCCTCTGCTGATTCTTTAGTCAAAATAATTGATAAAGCTTCTTATATTATCACCCTGAAAATAAAGGAAGTACTGTTAGATTCAGCAGCTAAAAATCAAGAAGATGGATTAAGAAAGCTGAAGCAAGAGGTAGAAAAAAATAATAAAAGATTTTTAAATTTGGATGAAATCAACGTAGAAAAGCAGACGAAGAATGGGATTAAAATGGTTGATATAAGACCTTCGATTTTAGGTATATCAGTGAAAAAATTTAAAAAGCAGATTTTAGAGCTTGGTTTGGACCTTAAAATAGGACAGCAGGGGAATCTGAACCCCCGCTATGTAGCCAGAGCCTGGATTTCCAATTTTGCAAATAACTTTGATATCATCCAGATATGCCGTGATGGTTTATATGTAAAAGGTGAAGAGGTTATTTAGATATCAGACAAAAATATAAATAAAAAATATTTTTATTATATTTTTAAGATACTGTTTTAAATATTAAGTTTAAATTTTGCTGTCTTTACTAATAAGATTATTTAGAGTAAAATATATAGAGACAAATTTGGTTAGTTGGTTAATTAGTTACCTCGTTAGCTAGTTAAGAAAATAGAATTCAGGAATCAGAAGATTGATAACTGAAAATTGTTTTTTCTATCTAAAAACTAAAAACTATAAACTAAAAACAGGAGTTTTTAATGAATAAAAAAGTAATTATTGATGTGGGTCTAACCGAAGAGAGGGTGGCCGTAATCGAGGCTGGTCGATTGGTAGAAATCCACATTGAGAGAATTGAAGATGATAAAATTGTAGGTAATATATATAAAGGTAAAGTAACCAATGTTTTGCCTGGAATAGAGGCAGCATTTGTAGATATTGGAATTGAGAAAAACGCTTTTTTGCATATCGATAAAACTGCAGATAGTCAGTATAAAGATATAGAGACGGTTAAAGAAGCGGATTCTGATTCTGCTTCCAAAACTATTTTGGATGAAATTAAAGTTGGCCGGGAGATAATGGTACAAGTAGTAAAAGAGGCTATACCTCCTAAAGGAGCACGGGTAACCACTAATATTAGCCTCCCGGGCAGATATTTAGTTTTAATGCCCAATAGCACAAATCTTGGTATTTCTCATCGGATCGAAGAAGAAAAAGAAAGAGAAAGGTTAAAAAAAATCGTTCAACAGATAAAACCCAAGAATGCAGGATTGATTATTCGAACTGCTGGCTGGGGTAAAGAGTTGGATGATTTTTTACCCGATCTGGATTTTTTGACCAGATTATGGAATAAGATTAAAAACAGAGGAAGGAAAGCCAGGGCTCCCATGTTATTACATGAGGATCTGACTCTTACTTATCGGATTATCCGAGATCTGCTTACCGAAGAAGCAGAAGAAATTTTAATAAATTCTAAAAATGAATACAAAAATATGTTAAAGTTTTTAAAGACCCTATCTTTATCGGAATTAGAGCCCAGGGTATCTCTTTACACAGGAGAAAAGCCCATATTTGAGGAATATAATATTGAAAAAGAAATTAACAAGGGCCTACAAAAAAAGATATGGCTTAAATGCGGAGGGTATTTGGTTTTTGATCAGGCGGAGGCTTTAACGGTGATCGATGTAAACACCGGTAAATTTGTTGGTAAAAAAGATATGAGGAAAACCATCTTAAAGACCAATTTGCAGGCAGCTGAGGAGATAGGGCTTCAGTTAAGGTTACGGGATATCGGAGGAATTATCATAATCGATTTTATCGACATGGATAACCAGGAAGACATAGAAAAGGTAGTAAAGAAATTAGAGGAAAGTTTAAAAAAAGATAAAACCAAATCTAATATTATCCGGAATACTGAATTAGGTCTGGTTGAACTTACCCGAAAGAGATCCAGGAGAGATTTGGAAAACATGCTAAGAACTACTTGCCCTTATTGTTCCGGAACAGGCCGGGTTTTGTCTGCTGAAACCGTAAGCAATATGGTTCTACGTAAGTTAGAAGAGTTGTGTAATACTTCAAGAGCAGAAGCCGTCCTATTAGGAGTACATCCTAAAGTAGAGGAAAATTTATCCGGGGCAAAGATGCTGTTAATTAAACAATTAGAGAAAAAAGGAAGAAAAACTATTTATATCAAGTCTTCAAAAAATATTCACATAGAGAGGATAGATGTAGTAGCTGTCGGCAGACTAAAAGAGATAAAGAAAATTAAGCAGATGTTTAAATAGTCGTTAGTGAATAGTGAATAGTCGTTAGTATAAATACAAGTTACAAGATGCAAGATGCAAGCTAATTAGTTACCCAGTTACCCGGTTTACCAGTTGACCAGTTAATTCTAGGCGTTAATTTCAAATATAATTTTTTAGTTACAGGATAAGAGTTAGTTAATACAGTTAACCAACCTGATTTTAACTCTTCAACCGGGTAACCGGTAAACTGGCTAACTGGCTAACCATTTTCACGAGATACGATTCACGAGATACGAGATACGGAATTATTTGACATCCATATCAATTTATGCTAAATTTTATAAGCGTCGGTTTCATATCCGCTCAGGTTGGGTCTAAAAGTAGTCGATTTATCCGATTACTACCTAATCATGGCGAGTTTATAAGGCAAGGAGGATTGCTAAAAATGCAAGCTGTTATCGCAACTGGAGGAAAACAGTACCTAGTAAAAGAAGGAGATATTATCAGGGTTGAAAAGTTAGACCAGGAAAAGGGCAAGAAGATAGAATTTGACCAGATACTAATGGTTGACAAAGATGGAGAACATGTTATTGGCCGACCTCTGGTAGAAAAAGCTAAGGTTGTTGGAAAAGTTTTAAACCAGGATAAAGCTAAAAAGATTATAGTTTTTAAATATAAATCCAAAAAAAGATATCGCAAAAAAACCGGACACAGACAGCCTTATACTGAAATTTTAATTGAAAAGATAAAAGTTTAAAGGTATAATATAAACGTAAGGATAATTAAATATCTATAAATATAATTTAATCAGAAGCAGGTTTAAGAGGGTGAGGTGAGAATTTATGGCACATAAAAAAGGTCAGGGATCAATTAAAAACGGTAGAGATAGTAATGCCAAGCGGTTAGGAGTAAAACGATTTGGCGGTCAATTTGTAACAGCAGGTAGTATCTTAATAAGACAGAGGGGGACTAAAATTCTTCCCGGAGAAAATGTGGGGAGAGGGAATGATGATACCCTGTTTGCTTTAATTGAAGGATTTGTAACTTTTGAAAGAAAAGGAAAAGATAGAAAGCAAGTTTGTGTTTATGCTGAAAGAACTTAAAATAAGAAAATAATTTTATTAAACTAACCCTGAGTTTTTTTGTAAAACTCAGGGTTTTTTAGTATCATTAAGTAAAACAATAAAAAATGAAAAGAAAGTGCCAGAAAAGTTTCCCAAAGGTGCCAGGCACCTTTGGGAAACTTTTCTGGGAGTTTTCATTTTAGCAGGAGAAGAGCATGTTTGTGGATAGAGTAAAAATAGAAGTGAGAGCGGGAAGAGGGGGAAATGGAGCTGTAAGCTTCAGAAGGGAAAAGTTTATCCCCAAAGGTGGTCCTAATGGGGGAGATGGGGGAAAAGGCGGAGATGTAATTATTGAAGCAGATGATAAGGTTAGGACCTTAATAGACCTTTATAATCACCCTCATCAAAGGGCAAAAAATGGAGAAAGCGGACAGGGAAGCAACAAGACAGGGAAAAACGGAGAAGATTTAATCATAAGAGTTCCTTTGGGAACTGTGGTAGAGGATATGGACAGCTCCACAATTTTAGGTGATCTAATAGAAAGCGGGCAAAGAATTATTGTAACTCAGGGAGGACAGGGAGGACAGGGAAATTTTCGCTTTAAAAGTTCTGTTAGAAGGAGCCCCAGGTTTGCCCAAAAAGGAGAACCTGGAGAAGAAAAGAAACTATATTTAAGTCTAAAAATAATTGCCGATGTAGGATTGGTTGGCTACCCTAATGCCGGAAAATCTACTTTGCTTTCTCGTATTTCAGCAGCTAAACCCAAGATTGCCGATTATCCCTTTACCACTCTTAGCCCTAATTTAGGAGTAGTTAGTGTAGATGAAACAAAAAGTTTTATGGTAGCAGATATTCCCGGTCTGATCGAAGGTGCCCATCAGGGTACTGGTTTGGGAGATAAGTTTTTAAAACACATTGAAAGAACTAAAATAATCTTACATGTTATCGATGGTTCTATAATAAAAAAAGAGGACCCATTATATAGTTTTAGGGCTATAAACAAAGAATTAAATAATTTTAGTGAAAAACTGACTAAGAAACCGCAGATTATTGCCATAAACAAATATGACCTTGCTTCTGTTAAAGAAAATACGATCTACCTTAAAGATGCTTTCCATAAGGAAGGTTATCAAATATTTCCCATTTCTGCTTTAACCGGAGAAGGATTGAATAAAATAATCTATAGTCTTTCTTCTTTGTTGGATGAATTAAAATTAAAAGAAAAAGAAACGATTACTGAGGTTTTACCCAAAAAAGAAGCAGTATATAAATTTACCCCCCGATTTGTAATTAATAAAAAGGGAGACCTTTATGAAGTTACCGGTGCAGAGATTGAACGGATAGTAGCGATGACCAATTTTGGTAATGAGGAAGCAATAGATTATTTCCAGAAAATTATAAAAAAAATGGGTTTAGAGAAGGCTTTAATCAAAAAAGGAATTAAAGAGGGAGATCAGGTAAAAATCAAGGAAATCGTTTTTACTTTTTCAAATAAATAAGGTATAATTTTATAAATTAACGTAGAGTTTTTAGCGGATAGGATATTAGTTACCCAGTTACCCGGTTACCCGGTTTACCAGTTAAAATTAAAAGTTTCGGGTTACGAGTTATGAGTTTCAAGTTTAGAAAAAGAAGCGGGGGTGGATAGCTAAGTTCGTATCTCGTGAATCGTATCTCGTATTATAAGTACATGATATATAGAATAGATTAAAATATACAGATTCTTTATTCCCTCTCCCCTCCGAGGGAGAGGGTTAGGGTGAGGGGGGAGTAAACGCAATACGCAATACTAACGACTAAATTAATTGTTCAATTAAAGCAAAGGTGAATTAATGACTAAAATAGCTAATTATCTTTTAAAAAAGGAATTCTTCAAAGAGGAATACTTATTGAAACTTCTTTATATCATTATTGTTTTGGCAATAATGATTAGTTTTTTTTATAATACGCGGATTGTTCAGGCCTCCGATAGAAAGATAAGTATTTTATATTTTAATAATGTTACTCGCGAGTCAGGCTGGGATTGGTTAAGTAAAGGTTTGACTGACATGCTGATAGATGATCTTTCTCAGGTTGATGTTCTTGTCTGTTCTTCTCATCAAGAGATAGAAGACTTATACCATAAATATGACTTGTCTCCTATTTCAGCCGAGATAGATAAATCTCTATTAATCCAGTTTAGTGAGAATCTAAATGCCGAGGTTATATTTTTTGGCGATTTTTATCTTTCTTCTCCTTCTAATTTAATTTTAAGCCTTAAAAAGTACGAGATCCAAAGTGGAGAAATTATCGCTTTTCGAGACTTCGTAGTGGGAAATACAGATATTTTTAACTTAAAAGATAAGGTAGTTTTATTTATCCTAAAAGAGTTAAATGTTGAATTATCAATTCAAGATAAAGATAGATTGAAAAAACCTCCTACCACTTCTCTTGAAGCTCTGAGTAATTATTACAAATGTCTTGATTTAATGGACAAGGCCATTGTTGAATATGAAGGTGTTGATTATCCCAGTAAAAAGTTATGGGCTGAGGCTATAGAATACGGAGAAAGGGCAGTAGCAGCAGACTCTAAATATGCCAAAGCTTATTATCTTTTAGCGGAGATTTATAACAGAACCCGTTGGACTATTAGGGAAGTAAACAGTCTAAATAGTTTTATCCAACTGGTAGAAGATAATCAGTTGAAAAGTAAAGATATTTATAAAAAAGCTTCTCAGGCTTATTTTAGATTAGGATATGCTTTTTATTCTAAAGGCGAGCATGAGCAGGCGATCGATTATTTTATTTTTTCTACAGAATATGATCCTGATTTATTAGAGACCCACCTCTATTTGGTTCAGATTTATTATGATATGGGGGAGATAGGTCTTTCTCTTGATGAATGCGAAGAAGTTTTAAGGATAGACCCCCAGAATAAAGAAATTTCCTGGTTTATTAAAAAGAACGAACAGTCCCAAAAATATGGTCGGGAAGCTTATGAAAATTACGAAAGAGGCTACCTATCTTATAAAAAAAGTAATTTTGAAGAAGCGGTAAGTTATTTTAAATCATCTATTTTGGCAAATCCAAATTTTAAGGAACCTCATTACTATTTGGCTTTAAGTTATTATCAGATAGGGGATTTGGATAATTCTATTTTTCAATGGGAAGAAGTTATTAGGATTGATTCTTTCGACAATACAGCCAAACATTTTTTAAATAATTGCCTGGAAGAGAAAAAATACGGGAGAGAGACTTTAAAGCATTTTAACGCCGGCTATGATTATTATTTGAAAGGTGAATATGATAAAGCCATCGAAGAATTTAATAGATCCTTAGATTATAATCCTGAATTTGAAAAAGCCCGTCAATTTCTTTCCCGTTCATATTATCAGCTTAATCAGATGGACGAGTACCGCGAAGAAAGAAAAAAGACGACCGAATTAAAGACCAGCAGTGAGGAAGAAAAAGCTGAAGAATATTATAAATTAGGCTATGAATTTTATTCTCTAAAAGATTATATCGTGGCTATTGAAGAACTAAAAAAAGCCCTGGATATAAAGAGTGATTATCCCCATGCCCGCTATCTGTTGGCTGAGTGTTATTTCCAGCAGAAGGAATATAAGTTGGCTCAGGTAGAGTATGAGAGAGTAGTAACCGATTCGGAGATAAACGAGTATACCGATGATGCCCTCTGGGGCAGTGGGTGGTGTTATTATCTGTTAGAAGAATATGAGGAAGCGGCCAGGAGGTTTTCGAAATTATTAAATGATTTTCCCGATAGTGATTTGGCATTACAAGCCAGACATAAGTTGGGCAAATCCTATTTTCAGGGGAATAATTATCCGGAGACCATCAAAGTATACCAGGAATTTTTAGAGAAATACCCCGAATATCAAGGAGAAGAGATAGAAGAGGTATATTACTTGTTGGGTCAGGCTTACTTCGGGTCTGGAAAATATAAAGAAGCAGAAGAAGTATTTAATAATTTATTGTTTCTCTTTCCGGGATTTGAATTGGCTTCCGAAGTGAAATATTATAATGGTTTGAGTTTATTTAAAGAAAATAAATATGAAGAAGCAATAGTACAATTAAAGGGCTTAATCTCAGAAACAGAAATAGAAGATAAGAAGAAAGAAGAAGCCCAATATTTACTGGCTCGTTGTTGGCTTAATTTACAAGAATATAGTAAAGCTATTGAAAATCTAGAGAGCTTAAAGCAGTTCGAAGTGGAAGATTCTATATTAGAAAAAGTCAGTTTTGATTTAGGCTTGGCTTATTCCCGGCAAGGTGATAAGGAAAAGGCAATTTTAGAATTTCAAGAATTTATAGAGAAATATCCGCAAAGTGAACTTATTAAGTCAGCCCATTTCGAATTGGGCAAGGATTTGTATGATTTAAAAAAATATAAATTAGCTTTATCAGAATTAAAGAAAACATCCACCGATGAGGCACTTTATTTAAGAGGGAAAGCCTCTAAAGAATTGGGGGACCAAGAAGGAGAAATTACAGCATTTGAAGAATTAAGAGAAAAATACCCCCAGAGTAATTTTTCTCAAGAAGCATATTTTAGATTAGGCAATTTTTATTATAATCAGAAGAGATACAAAGAGGCAATTGAGGAATTTGAGAAAATTATTCAACTTTTCCCTCAATCCCCCTTACTCTCGGAAAGCTATTATTGGATGGGGTGGAGTTATTTTAAATTAACTGATTATAAGAAAGCAAGCGAATATTTTAAAAAAGTGGAAGAAGATGAAGAAAATTTAGATTTGGGGCAAAGAGCAAAGTTTATGGTGGCAGAATCATGGTATAATCTTAAAGATTATCAGAAGGCCAGAGAAGCATACGAAAAATTTATCGAAATGTATCCTGAAGGAGATTTCTCAGCAAATGTCCAATATGCTATCGCCTGGACTTATCTGGAGAATAAAGAGTACAAATCGTCCATTGAGGAATTTAAAAAACTTATAAGTATTTATCCCGATAGTAAATTTACTGAAGAAGCACAGTTTAGAGTTGGTAAGAACTATTTTCTTTCAGGGGATAAGAATATGGCTAAGGCAGAACTGGGAAAGTTTATAAATTCTTACAGTAACAGTAGTTTCAGGGCAGAAGCTATGTATTTATTAAGCCAGGTCTATTTACAGGAAGAGGACTGGATGGATAATATTATCAATTTAGAAAGACTGGTAAGAGAATATCCTGATAGCCCATATTTGTCAGAGGCTTTGTACGGCTTGTGTCTTTCTTATTTTAAAAAAGATGAACATGAAAAGGCCATTAAGGTGGGAGAAAAATATTTAAAAGATTATTCCAGTCTAAAATATGGTGATGATATCTTGTATACTAAAGCAGTCTGTTGGGAAAAGTTAGAAAACCAGGGAAAAGCCATTTCTGATTATCAGGACTTGATTTCAAAATTTCCTCAGAGCCCATATGTGGAAAAAGCCAAAGAAAGATTAGAAGTATTGCAGAAAGAACAATAAGTTGCAAGTTACGAGTTTCAAGTTTGAAAAAAGAAGTAGGGAGTATAAAATTGGTTAGCCGGTTAGCCAGTTTACCGGTTACCCGGTTGAAGAGTTAAAATTAGGTTGGTTCACTGTATCAACTAACTTCCATCTTGTAACTGAGAACCTATATTTAAAATTAACGACTAGAATTAACTGGTCAACTGGTAAACCGGGTAACTGGGTAACTAAATTGACCGACAGACTAAAATAATTAGTGAATTGCAAAATTAAGTATAAATTTAATTAGTGAAATTATAAAAGAAGAGGGGGCAAATATTTAATGTTAGAAGTTTTTGAAAAAGGTGGGTTCTTAATGTATCCCATCTTTGTATGTTCATTGATTGCAATTACTATTTTCTTTGAGAGGATGTTTTATCTAAAAAGTATTAAAACTAAAAGTAAAAGATTTGTTCTACGAGTTAAGGATTTAGTTAAAAAGGGGAGTATTGAACTGGCTATTTCTGCCTGTCGTAAAAGCCCCACTCCCATTTCAAAGATTATGTTGGCCGGTTTAATGAAATTTGGCCAGGGACGGAATGAGATGAAAGAGGCGATTGAAGATAGTGCCAACCAGGAAATTCCTGTATTAGAGAGAAACTTGTCTACGCTGTCCACCATCGGTAATATTACTCCACTATTAGGGCTTTTAGGAACAGTGTTTGGCATGGTTAAGGCCTTTAACGTAATAGCGGTTATGGGAGTAGGCAAACCAGAAGCACTGGCAGGAGGAATTTCTGAGGCACTGCTTACCACTGCCTTTGGATTGTCGATAGCTATACCGACTATCGTGGTTTATAATTATTTATCTCACCGAGTAGATAAATTGATAAGAGATATGGAAGTAAATTGTGTAGATCTCATAGATCTTCTAACTTATCAAGAAATTAATCATAGTGGGGCTATTAAAAATAGTATTAGTCAGGGTGGTGAAGTAGAATATGAAGTTTCCTCATCTGAATAAAAAGAGCGCCAGTTTTAACCTGACCCCCTTGATTGATGTAGTTTTTCTTCTATTAATATTTTTTATGTTGACTACTACTTTTGTAAATTTAGAAAATAGAATAAAGGTTAATTTGCCAACTGGAGATTTTGCTGCTGCTGAGCCATCGGAGAATATTATCGTAACTATTACCGAAAATAATACTATTTATCTTAATGGAAAACTAATAGACCCTTTAAAACTTACCGAAAGTGTAGCTGCAGAAATAAAAGATGAACCTGAAAAAATAGTAATTTTAGAGGCGGATAAAAATGTGCTCCATGGTAAGGTAATCAGAGTAATGGATTTGCTTAAAAAGGGAGGGGCGGAAAAAATTGCTATCGCCACCCAACCTACGGAGAATAAATAGAATATAGCGTATAGCGTTTAGCGTAGAGCGAATAGAAATACAGTAATGAGTAATTAGTAACAAGTTACGGGTTGCAAGTTACAGGTTTATAAAGAGAAAGTAGGGGTTCGATTCATCGAACCCGTTTCGGGTCGAATAAATTCGACCCCTACTTAATTGGCAAATTGGCGGATTGGTAAATTGGTAAATTAAAAAAGAGGTGTAAATAATTCGTGCCCATAAACAGATATAGAACAAAACGCTTGAAACAAAGTAAAAAAAGTTTTTTAGGGAGATCATTTTTAATCTCTATCATACTTAATATTATATTATTATTTGCTTTCGGGAATATGATCGCCTTTGATTTTACCAGGCCCCTACCAGAAAAGGAGCTTACTTTGGTTAGTCTTGTTGAGATTCCAGCTCCAAAACAGCCGGAATCTAAGAAACCAGAGATTACCGAAGAGAAAGCCGTTGCTCAATTGGAAGTTAAACCAAAAGCTAAACCGATTTCGCCTGAACCACCTAAGATAAAAGAAGAGGTAACCGAAACAAAAGTAGTAAGAAAGGAAGAATTAACGGAGGGAGCACCAAAAGTAGAAGTTAAAACCCCTGAGATTGAAACTGAGCCTGTGTCTGTGGTTCACCCGGCTCAAACTAAAGAATCTTTAGGAGAGGACATAAGTGTTTCTACTGAATATTTTAAGCAGACTATAACCAGCAGGAAAGAAGTGAAGGGAGAGATATTCGAACCGGGCGAATCACAGCTTAAAGTTAATCTGGGGGAAAAAGAAGAAGAAAATGTCGAAGCAACTTATGGTACTATAGTAAACCCAGGGGAAATCACTACTTTACCGGAAGTAAAGGAGAAAGAATCTCCTTTTGGCAGCAGACCCCTTTCTATTATGGTAGAAAATTCAGAAGGAGCCAGACCGCAAAGCGGTTTGGACAAAGCTAATATTGTCTATGAAGTTTTAGCAGAAGGCGGAATTACCAGGTTTTTAGCTATTTATTATGACCAGGATGCTGAAGAAGTTGGACCGATAAGAAGTGCAAGACCTTATTTCGTTAGTAAATCTTTGGAGCATCAGGCAATTTATGTCCATGTGGGCGGGAGTGAAGAAGCATATAATTTTATAAAAGAAGAGAAAATAGATGATATAAATGAGTTTGTGGATTTTCAGCCCTTTTGGAGGTCTACAGACCGAAAACCACCTCACAATTTATACACCTCTACCATAAAGTTGAGAAAAGAAGCCAATAAATTGGGTTATATCGAGATGATAAAAAAGCAGGAATATCAATTTGAAATTGATATAAATGAAAAATTAACCAGCAGAGAAACTGATTCTATAGTAATCCCTTACAACAGCATCTATACGGTTAGTTATAAATACCTACCTGAATCGATGAAATATTTAAGATTTATGAACGGAGAACCTCACATAGATTCCAAAACCAAAAAACAATTAGCAGTAGATAATATTATAATTCAATTTGCTGGAACCATAATTATTGACGAAGAGGGGAGGCTGGCGGTAGATTTCGTTGGCAAGGGGACAGGATTATTATTTTTTAAAGGTAACTCAGCAGAAATTACCTGGGAAAAGCCGGATCTGAGAGCAAAAACCCTGTTTTTAGACAAAGAAGGGAATAGAATAGCTTTAACTCCCGGAAATGTCTGGATTCAAATTGTTCCTTCGGATATAAAAATACAGTACTAAAGAATGACAACTTTGGTGCCAGGCATTAAATGTTACCTATAGGCACTAGAATTTCTGGATTTGCAAATATTATGAAAAAATTAGAAGAAACTTTAGAATGCTTTTTAGATTATTTATCTATTGAAAGAGGTTTAGCTCAAAATACTATAATCTCTTATAGATATGATCTGATAAAGTATATTAGTTTTTTAAAAAAGAAGAAGATCAGTTCTTTTAATCAGACTAATAAAGTTTTGGTCAATAATTATTCTGTTTATTTAAGAGGAAAAGGTTTAGAAATTAATTCAATTTCTCGAAATTTAGTAGCAGTGAAGATGTTTTATCGCTTTTTATTGATGGAAGGTCTTATTAAGGAAGATACCACCAGTCTGATTGAATTTCCCCGGGTGAGCAAGAAGCTTCCCCATGCTCTGAGTTTAAGAGAAATAAATCTTTTGTTAGATGAGGCTAATTTTAAAGGTAAATTAGGGTTAAGAGACCAGGCCGTATTAGAATTATTTTACGCTACCGGTCTAAGGGTATCGGAACTGATATATTTAGAAATTAATGATCTAAATATGGAAAATCGTATGTTGAAATGTATGGGGAAAGGTTCTAAAGAACGGATTATTCCTTTTGGAAATAAAGCATATCAATCTTTAAGTTTATATTTGAATAAAGTAAGGCCAAAATTAGTTAAAAATCCGGATGAGGATACTTTATTTTTAAATAGCCGGGGAGAAAGGCTTTCTCGACAGGGGGTATTTTATCTGGTAAAACTATATGCCCAAAAAGCAAGGATAGAAAAGAAGGTCACTCCACACACTTTAAGACATACTTTGGCTACCCATTTATTAGAAAATGGGGCAGATCTCAGATCAGTTCAAGAGATGTTGGGGCACTCGGATATTTCTACTACCCAAATTTATACCCATGTAAGTAGGAAGTGGGTTAGTGAGGAATATTATAGGGCGTTTCCGAGAACATAATATAGCGTGGAGCGTATAGCGGATAGCGTATAGGTACGGGCTGAATAGCGGGAAGGAAGAATACAAACGCAAAAGATACAAAATCAATCTACCAACTTTCTCGTAGGACAGGCGTCTCGCCTGTCTATGTAAATGTAAGGGCTTAATTCATCGAGCCCGCTAAAAAAATACTAGAATACTCGGGTCGGATAAACACGACCTAATAAGAAAATTACTTCGTCTCTGTTCCTCTTCTGAGGGAGAGAGTTAGGATGATTGGGCAACGCGTGATAACTATACGCTAAACGCTATACGCTCTACGTTAGCTGTATGCTAACGACTAATTTAACCAGTTAACCAACTAACCAACTAACTATATTAAGGGAGGCGTAATAGAAGTGGAAGATTTAAAAGCAAAAATTACAGAAAGTGTAGAATTTATCAGTCAAAAAAGTAAGGTCAAACCAAAAATTGCTATTATTTTGGGAACAGGTTTAGGAGAACTGGCAGAAGATATTCAGGAAAAAGAAATTATCCCTTATAGTGAGATTCCTAATTTCCCTATATCTACAGTTCAAAGCCATAGCGGCAACCTGGTTTTGGGAAAGTTGGGTAATAAAGAAGTAGTCGCCATGCAGGGTAGATTTCATTATTATGAAGGTTATAGCTTAAAAGAGGTTACCTTTCCGGTAAGGGTGATGAAAAAGTTAGGCGCAGATATAATTATTATTTCCAATGCAGCAGGCGGGATGAACCGTTTCTTTAAGAGAGGGGATTTAATGCTTATTACTGATCATATAAATCTGTTTGGAGCTAATCCTTTAATTGGCCCCAATGATGAAGAATTAGGACCAAGATTTCCAGATATGTCCGAAGCTTATAACCAAAAGCTTATCGAGTTAGCTAAAAAAGTAGCTTTAAAAGAAAAAATTAGATTACAAGAAGGAATATACGCGGGTTTAACCGGCCCTACTTTAGAGACTCCTGCCGAATATAGATTTTTAATAAAAATAGGAGCAGACGCAGTAGGTATGTCCACTGTTCCGGAAGTTATAGTAGCTAATCATATGGGAATGAAAGTATTGGGAATTTCCTGTATCACCGATTTAGCTATAGATGGAGTGATAGTAAAAACAAGCGTAGAGGAAATTCTAAAAGCGGCAGCAGATGCTGAACCGATTATGACCAAATTAATAAAGAAGGTAATTGAAAAAATTGATTAATGATGGTTTGAGAATAGCTCTTCTATCTGCTTTGCCCATTACCGAATTAAGAGGGGCTATTCCGATAGCTCTAACAATTTATAAAATGCCGGCTTGTTCGGCTTATTTATTTGCGGTATTAGGGAATATAGTTCCGGCAATTTTCTTATTGCTATTTTTAAAACCTTTTTCTGAATATTTACGTCAGTGGCATTTTTTTGATATATTTTTTGAATGGCTTTTTAAAAGAACACGTCAGAATACCGAGGAAAAATTCGAAAAATACGGAGCCATATTTTTATTATTTTTCGTAGCTATTCCTCTACCCGTAACCGGAGCCTGGACCGGTTCAGCTGCTGCATTTATCTTTGGCATAAGGTTTTGGTATGCCTTCCCTACAATAGTGGGAGGGGTTATGATAGCTGGAGTAATCGTTACTTTAGCCAGTTTGGGAATTATTAATTTTATTTAAATAGTATTTAGTATTTAGTATATAGTAATGGGGGCATATGCCCCTAGGTCTCCCTTAAGTATATAATAAAATTTAATTTTTTAACACATGTTCTTTGACAATTTTAACATATTCAGTAAC
>JABUBM010000069.1_pt1 | contig 22548 bp, 21 predicted proteins | sample 7240321 | NCBI WGS metagenome assembly JABUBM01 (sample SAMN07256344, study PRJNA390944) | subsurface metagenome | isolation source: Methane hydrate marine sediment | place: Pacific Ocean: Eastern North Pacific, ODP site 1244 | collected 2002
ATAGTTTCAGTCAGTACAAACCGGAGAGAAATACTCACTCCTATTGTAATAAATGCCGCCGGTGGTTATTCGGGAGAAATAGGGAAAATGGCAGGAGTGGAAATACCGGTATATTCCCAAAGGCATCAAATCCTAATTACTGAACCGGTTGACCCTCTATTTAAGCCGATGTTGATGTCCTTCTCTCGTAATTTTTACTGCCAACAGACCCCTCACGGAAGCATCATAATGGGTTTTGGCGACCCCGATGAACCCAAAGGTTACGATATAGGTTCAAGCTGGCAGTTTGCCCGGGAGATGGCCCAAAAGATGACCGCGGTTATTCCACCATTAAAAGAAGTAAGTATGGTAAGACAATGGTCAGGTTTATATAACGTGAGCCCTGATTCTCAACCGATCGTGGGTGAGCATCCTCAGGTAAATGGTTTTTATATGGCAGTAGGTTTCAGCGGTCATGGGTTTATGCTGGCTCCTGTAGCCAGCCAGCTTATGGCAGAGTTAATACTTAAAGGGAGGACTTCTATTCCTATCGACAAATTAGATATAGGAAGGTTTGAACGGGGTGAACTGATTATTGAACCCTCGGTAGTTTAAAGGAATGAAATAAAAAATACTTATTTATTGAATAAAAGAAGGATTTTTTAAAGTTATGTAGAAATATATATACAATAAATAATTCAAGCAAAAAATAATTTAAAGATGGTTTTTCACAAAATCCTAGAATTTAGGGGTCAGGTCTCAACATTTGACATAACTTGCCCCTAAAAAAAACGCCTGGAATGTTATGTCAAATGTTGAGACCTGACCCCTGATAATAACAATAACACAAAATCTAAAAAAAGTACTTGGTAACTGTAATTTTGTGAGTGACTATTCTTAAAGAAAAAAAGGAGGTGAAGGGATTTCTTAAATAATTCTATATCCATAATAGAAGTTACTTCTAATGTTATGGCTAGTTAATTTGCTAAGATGATCTGTTTTTTATGTATTTTAAAATAATCAAAGGAGAATTAAAATGAAAAGAATAAAATTTTTTTTAATTATTAGTGTGTTAGTATTGGCTCTTGGCGTAGCTTCTTTGGGAGTAATGGCTGCTGATAAACCACCGGTAGTTATCGGTCTTCAAGCTCCAATTACTGGTGCAGCCGCAATTGAAGGTGAAATGGCTAAACAGTCTGTAGAAATTGCAGCTCAAATGATCAATGAAAAGGGTGGAATTTTGGGTGGCAGAATGATTGAAATTAGAGTAGTTGATGATGCTTGTGAACCCAAACAAAGTGCTTTAGCAGCAACGAAGTTAACATCTCAGAAAGATGTAGTTGCTGCTATTCAAACCTACGGCTCTTCTATTACCCAGCCTGCTTCTGATATATACGAAAAATTTAAAAAGGTAAATATTGCGTATGGTGCAACTGTTACCGGTCTTACCGAAAGAGGGTTAAAGTATTTCTTCCGTACTTGTGGAAGAACCGATACTCAAGGTGCATTTTTTGCAGATGAAGTCGTTCCCCTCTTTAATGCTAAAAAAATAGCCATTATGCATGATAACCTAACCTTCTCTTTGGGGCTTGCTGAAGATACCAAAAAATCCTTACAACCTAAGATAGATGCCGGAGAGGTAGAATTAGTCTACTTTGATGCAATTACACCCGGAGAATCTGATTATACTGTTCCTCTGACTAAATTAAGAGAAACTAATCCGGATATATTCTATTTCACCGGTTATTTCCCGGAAGCAGGATTAATAATCAGACAAGCCCGCGATATCGGAATTACGGCAGTATTTGTAGGCGGAGATGCAGCCATTAATGAAGATTTCATTAATATTGCCGGTTTAGAGTATGCTGTAGGTTGTTATCAAACCCAGGAAGCTTTAATCGAATATTTTACCAATCCTGAAGCAATGGCATTTAAAGAAGCCTATAAGGCGAAATATGGCACTCTCCCCTCCAGCCCCTGGTCAGTCTATGCTGCCGATGCTCTCTGTGTACTTGCAGAAGCTATCGATAAATCTGGTTCTACCGATTCAGACATCATTGCTGATTATCTTAGGAATAAGATGGATAAATTCCCCAGTATAACCGGGCCAATAGGTTTTGATGAGATTGGTGACCGTGTAGGAACCGGAATAAATCTTTATGTAGTAAACGAGGATGGAAGTTTCGGAATTTACGGAAAATAAAATAAAAATGAGGTAAAATACGAAGATGAAAATTATTTTAGAGCAGTTACTAAACGGATTGACCATAGGTTCATTTTATGCTCTTATTGCTCTCGGTTATTCCATGGTATACGGGGTAATGAAGTTGATTAACTTTGCCCATGGAGACTTATTTGCCCTGGGTTCTTATCTTGGATATACTCTTCTCGTATTTGGCTCTACCTATGTTACCGTTACCTTTGGTATATGGGGCGGCATGATTGCGGCTATGTTAATAGCCGCAATCGGCATAGGAATTGCCGGTACTCTAATAGAGCGAATTGCCTATCGTCCAATATATTCAGTAGGCCGGCTTCCCGCAGTAGTGTCTGCATTAGGTGCTTCAATTGTTATACAAAATGGGATAATGGTTGCTTGGGGCCCGCGCCCGCAAGCTTATCCCTCACAGGTTGTTCCTTCGATTATGTTAAATATTGGAGAGTTTAAAATTACTTTATTACAAGTTATAATTTTATTGATTTCTTTTATGCTTATGGGACTTTTATATTATATTGTTCAAAAAACTACCTTTGGCGCAGCTATCCGTGCTTGTGCTTTGGATAGAGATACTGCCGCCTTAATGGGGATAAACATTGAAACAATTATATTTTTTATTTTTGCTTTAGGCCCGGCTTTAGGCGGAATGTCAGGAGTAATGGTAGGTATGTACTATAGGAAGATTAGTTTTATAATGGGATGGAATTATGGATTAAAAGCCTTTACTGCTACTATCCTGGGAGGTATCGGTAATATCCCGGGTGCAATGCTGGGAGGACTTCTCCTGGGAGTATTGGAAATGTTAGGATCTGCCTACATTTCTACCGCTTATAAGGATGTGTTTGTATTTTTAGTTTTAATATTAGTATTAATTTTTCGCCCCAGAGGTCTTTTGGGTGAAAAAGTTGCAGAAAAAGTGTAAAGGGGCGAAAATATGAAATTAAACAAAAATATAACAGAAAAAAATAGTATATTTAAAAATTGGATGGTTATCTTAGCAGCGATTTTATTTATAATATTACCTTTTATAATAAATGCTTATTGGGTAGATGTTTTATTTTTCTTCGGCATCTATGCTCTTTTGGGACTTAGTTTAAATATTGTTTTAGGAGAAGTGGGGCTTTTTGATTTAGGACATATTGGATTTATGGCTATCGGTGCTTACACTACCGCAATACTTAATGCCACCTTTGGAATTCCTATAATTATTTTACTGCCAGTAAGTGCAATTGCAGCAGGTGTTTTTGCCTGGTTAGTCTGTTCTCCAATCATTCATTTAAGAGGAGATTACTTGTGTATCGTAACTATCGGGATGGGTGAAATTGTCCGGCTTACTTTGAATAATAATCCATTTGGAATTACCGGTGGTCCAAATGGGGTTTTCGGAATTGATTTTCCTTCATTGGGCAGTATCTTTGTAGTAGATAATTCTACTAAATTTTATTATTTCATATGGTTAATAGTCGGCCTAACCATCATCGGTTTGGTTAATTTGCAGCGTTCGCGAATAGGAAGAGCCTGGAACTGCATCCGAGAAGATGAAATTGCTGCAGAAGCTACCGGGATTGATGTTAGGTATTATAAGTTATTAGCTTTTGTTTTAGGGGCAGCTTTGGCCGGGGTTGCCGGTAATGTTTACGCTACTAAATTAATGATGGTTTCTCCGGAGAGTTTTAACTTTATGGAATCCTGCATGCTCTTCTGTATTGTATTAATCGGAGGAATGGGTTCTATACCCGGAGTGTTAATCGGGGCTGCTGCCATCAGCCTTTTCCCGGAATTTTTCCGAACTTTCGCCCAATACCGAATGCTAATTTTTGGAGCAGCCATGGTGGCTATGATGGTCTTTAGACCCGGTGGTATTTGGCCCAGGAAAAGAGGAGCCGTTAAATTTAAATCACTTTTAATGAAAGCAGGAGATGAAAATGCCTAAAGACAATAATAGTATGGAAACAATGATAAGAACCAAACAAGCAAATGAAGAAATAAATAAAATTAATAAAGTTGTTTTGCAAACAGACAAACTGAGTAAAAAATTCGGCGGTTTAACCGCGGTAAACAATTTTGACCTTAAAGTAAATCAAGGAGAAATCAGTAGTCTGATAGGCCCTAACGGAGCAGGAAAAACTACCGTTTTTAATGTAGTTACCGGCATATATAAAGCTGATGGTGGAAAGGTTCTTTTCAAAGGGGAAGACCTTGCCGGTAAAAAACCTCATCAGATTATAAAAAAGGGGATTGCCCGAACTTTTCAAAACATTAGACTTTTTTCCAATATGACCTGTCTGGAAAATGTTATGGCTGGTCAGCATTGCCGCAGCAGGGAAGGAACCTGGTCTTCTGTTTTACAAACTCCCGGGCAAAGAAAAGAAGAAGCGGAAATTAGGAAAAATGCCGAAGACCGCCTTAAACAGGTCGGATTATGGAAATATCGAGATGAATTAGCTAAAAACATTGCCTATGGTAACCAAAGAATGCTGGAAATAGGCCGAGCTTTAGCCTCTAATCCTGATTTATTAATTTTAGACGAACCAAGCAGCGGTTTAAATGATAAAGAATCTGAAGACCTGATAATATTTTTAAAATCCTTATTAAAGGAAGATTTAACTATTTTACTTATCGAACACGATATGAATGTAGTAATGGGAATTTCTCATTGGGTTACAGTAATGGACGAAGGAAAAAAAATTGCTGAGGGTTTGCCCGAAGATGTATATAGTAATCCTCAAGTAATTGAAGCTTACTTAGGCAAAGACGAAGAGGAGGAGGAATAGGAATATGACTACATTGTTGAAAGTAGAAGATTTAAAAATATTTTATGGTTCTATCGAAGCTCTTAAAGGAATTTCACTTACAGTTGATGAAGGTGAAATAGTTACCGTATTGGGGGCAAATGGAGCGGGGAAAAGTACTCTTCTAAGAGCTATTTCCGGATTATTGCCCATTCACAGCGGAGAGATTAAATTAGACGATAAAAAACTTAATAATGTTCGGGCATTTAAGATAGTTATGGAGGGTATTTCGCACGTACCCGAGGGTCGAAAAGTATTTGCAACTCTTACGGTTGATGAAAATCTTAATTTGGGTGCATATACTCGAAGAAAAGACAAAAAGAATATCAAAGAGTCTAAAGAAAGGGTTTATGATTTATTTCCTATTCTTAAAGCGCGGCGAAATCAATTATCCGGAACATTATCAGGTGGTGAACAGCAAATGTTGGCAATGGGAAGGGGTTTAATGAGTACCCCGCGTATCTTGCTTCTGGATGAACCTTCCCTGGGTCTGGCTCCTTTATTAGTAAAACAAATTTTCCAAATTATCCGTGAAATTAATAATCAAGGAATATCAATATTATTAGTAGAACAAAATGCCCGTAAGGCATTAAGCATCGCTAACAGAGGATATGTATTAGAAACAGGAAATATTACTATTAGCGGATTGGCTTCTGATTTAAAGAGCAATAAAAAAGTCCAGGAGGCCTACCTGGGAGGCGCTGCCCTTAAGAAGAGAAAATAATTTAGTCGTTAGTGAATAGTCGTTAGTCGTTAGTTTCAAATACGAAATACAAGATAAATTAGTACAAGAAGACATGGCACGCTGTGTCTCTACTTTTTTTGTAGGGGCACAATGAATTGTGCTCTCGCCATATTCTTATCTAATTTCTACTGTGGGCACGATGCATCGTGCCCCTACATTACCATTTTATTTACTTTTTGGATTGCAATCATATATTAAATGCTAATAAAAATTAAAATTTAAAAAATAAAATCATTGAAAAATGTTGCTATTTTTGATATATTAAGCATAAAATAGTATATCGTATGTCGTATATCGTATTTCGTTAGGAAAAAGAAGTCAGAAGCTAGAAGACAGAAGTCAGAATATTCTGAATACTGAATTCTGACTACTGGATACTAAGTGGTTTCAAATACAATGCAAAGGATAAAGTAAATTATGATTAAAAAAGAGAAAAAATTATATTTTGATAACGAACTTACCGGTTTAAAGGAAAGTTTGACAAAGATGGCAAATTTAGTCGAAGAAGCAATTGATATGTCTATAAAGTCTTTAGTTGAACAGGATTTGGATTTGGCGGCAAAGGTAATTGAAAATGATGATATAATTGATAAAATGGAATTAGATATCGAAGAACAGTGTTTGCAGTTGATTGCCCTACGTCATCCCATAGCCAAAAATCTAAGGATAATCGGTTGTGGTTTTAAGACCGTGTCTGATTTAGAAAGAGTAGCAGATCATGCCGTGAGTATAGCCAGAGCCAGCCAATATCTATCTACCAAATCTATGGTAAAGCCCTTAATAGATATTCCCCGTATGGCCGAAATTGCTCAAAATATGCTGAGAGACGGATTAAATGCCTATTTCAGCGGAGATGTAGAGTTAGCCAGGGAAGTATGGGCAAGAGATAAGATGGTTGACGATCTGGATAATCAGATATTTCGTGAACTCTTAACTTTTATGATGGAAGACCCCCATACTATCAGCAGGGCGATTCATTTGATTTTTGTTTCTAGTAATATTGAACGGATTGCCGACCATGCTACGAATTTAGCAGAGAGGGTAGTATATATCGTTAACGGAGAAAGAATAAAAGATTATTCTAAAAAAGATAAAGAAACATAGAACATAAAACTTTAAGGTTAATTGAATGAAGGTTTATATTTTTTCTTCGACCGATCAGAAAGCAAAAAATAAATCAGAAAAGGTTATGAATTGTGCAAACAATCAAAAATAATTTAAAGATAATAAACGAAAAAATAAGAAAAGCAGCCTCGAGAGCGAATAGAAACTCCGAAGAAATAAAATTGGTGGCGGTAACTAAAACCGCTACTATAGAACAAATAAAAGAAGCTATAAGTGCTGGGGTTAAAATAATTGGCGAAAATAAAGTTCAGGAAGCCAAAGAAAAATATCAAATTTTGAGTGCCGATATAGAGTGGCATTTGGTTGGACACCTGCAGACTAATAAGGTAAAATACGCTATAGAAATATTTGATCTTATTCACTCTGTAGATAGTATAAAATTAGCCAAAGAGATAGATAGACGTTCCCAGCAATTCGGGATGATTACCAATGTTTTGGTTGAGGTGAATGTTTCCGGGGAAGAAACCAAATACGGAATTAAACCGGAAGAAGTAGAATCTTTTCTAAAAGAAGTATCTGAATTTTCCAGAATAAAAGTCAGAGGTTTAATGACTATTGCGCCAATAGCAGAAGATCAAGAAGAAGTTCGTCCGTATTTCAGGAAGCTTAGGGAATTATCTGAAGAAATAAAGAGTAAAAATTTAAAGAATGTTAAAATGGACTATCTTTCCATGGGGATGACTGAAGATTTTGAGGTAGCCATTGAAGAAGGCGCTAATATGGTTAGAATTGGCAGAGGAATATTCGGGTTTCACTAACGACTAATTTAAATTACCTGGGTAAATTGATAAAAGCGGAGGGAAAATATTATCTATGATTTTACTGATCCAAATAATTAACACAGTTTTCAGACTTTACAGTTATCTAATTTTAGCGAGGATATTTTTAACCTGGATACCCATAGATCGCTACAACCCGGTAGTGCAGTTTATCTATAGAGTTACCGAACCGCTTTTAGCACCCTTTAGGATTATATTGCCTTTAGGGGGTGTGGGGTTAGATCTTTCACCGATAATTGTATTTTTTTTGTTAAACTTGCTCCAAAGAGCACTAATTAATATACTTGTTAGTATAGCTCTTTAAAGTACATAAAATAAATTTAAATAATGAAATATTAAATGAGGGGGGATAATTGAATGAGAATTACACCGATGGATATTGAACAACAAGAATTTACCAGATCATTCAGAGGTTACAATGAAGAAGAAGTAGATGATTTCTTAGACAAGATAGTAAAAGACTACGAAGAATTAATCAATGAAAACGTAAGACTTAATGAAGAAATTGAGAGGATGCAAGAAAAATTAAAAGAATTTAGCGAGATTGAAGAAACTTTAAGAAGCGCTTTATTAAATGCCCAAAAATCTGCCGAAGAGATGAAGGGCAGGGTAGAGAGTGAAGCAAAAATAATCATAGAAAAAGCAGAGCTGGAAGCTAAGTCGTTAAAACAACAAGTCTTTCAAAGAGAAGACCTGGTGAAAAACGAAATTAATAATCTGCGGAGATATAAATTTACATTTAAAGAAAAGTTTAAATCGATGTTGAATTTATACCTAAAAATGATTGAAAATGAGGAATTTGAGGAAGAAGGGAAGGACGAGATTAAAGAGAATAAAGTTTCTGAAGAAAAAATAGAGAATAAAGTTTATAAAAAGAAAACAGAGGAAATATTTTCTGAAGAAAAAACAGGTAAATTAGAAGGATTTGCCGCAGAAGAAGATTCTGAAATTGAAGAAACAGAAGATGAAAAGCAGTATCAATGATTGTTTTAAAATTGTGGGTAATGATATTGTAATCAAGGTTAAAATTGTTCCCGGTTCATCTAAAGATAAAATTATAGGGGTATATAATGATGCTTTAAAGATTGCCATTACCGCTCCGCCGGTCGAAGGCAAAGCCAACAAAGAATGTATTGCCTATTTAGCTAAATATTTTGAGGTAGCGAAATCAAAAATCGAAATATTTTCGGGCCAAACCAGCAAAAATAAACTTATTAAGATTTACGATATCAGCCAAAGTGAATTTTTGGATAAAACGAAATGGTGACAGGGGACGGTCCTCTGTCACCATTTTTTATTTAGTGTAGTGTAGGGGGCGGATTCATCCGCCCCTGTATTTTTGGGTTAATTTTATTTAGCGGGCACGATGCATCGTACCCCTACAACTCCTGACTTCTTCTTTGCGAGATACGATTCACGAGATACGAGATACTTATTTGTTATCTCGCTTTCACTTGCTGCCCGCAACTATACGCTCTACGCTACACGCTTTACGCTATCTAAAAGATTGACATAAACCGATTTAATATGCTATTATTACGTAAATTAAAAATAGAATAGTTATTTATTTAAATTGAGGAAGAGTAGGTAGATACAATTTAACAGCGAGCAGGGATAGTGGAAGCCTGTAAATTCTTTCTATCCAAAATCGTCTCAGTAATTCTAATCGAAATTGGTTCAAAAGTAGGTTAGTGCGGTGAACATCGTTAAAAACCGGAGTATATTTATTTATCTGTTTAAATATATTTACTCTTTGAGTTCATTATCGTGAGGTAATGATAAAAATTGGGTGGTACCACAAGAACTTTTAACCTCTTGTCCTTTTATGCGGCAAGAGGTTTTTATTATATTATATAAATTATAAAGCACGAGGAGTGATTCAAATGGAATACAAAGATACCTTAAATTTACCGAAAACAAAATTTAAAATGAAAGCGAATTTAACTCAGGAAGAGCCCAAATTATTAGAATTTTGGGAAGAACAGGAAATATATAAGAAAGTACTGGAAAAAAAGAAAAACCTGGAAAAATACATCTTGCACGACGGACCTCCCTATGCTAACGGCAATATCCATATAGGGACCGCCTATAATAAGATATTAAAAGATATAATCCCCAAGTATAAATCGATGAAAGGGTATAATGCTCACTATGTTCCGGGGTGGGATACTCATGGCTTACCCATAGAGTTTCAGGTTACCAAAGATATGAAAGTTGACTTAAGCGAGGTAAACCCGGTTGAACTGAGGAAGAAGTGTACAGAGTACGCCAAACATTATATTAACGTGCAAAGGGAAGAGTTTAAGCGATTAGGGGTAATGGCAGAATGGGAAAACCCCTATCTAACCCTCAACCCTGCTTATGAGGCAGAACAGATAGAAATATTTAAAAAAATGTTTTCCAAAGGATATATCTATAAAGGATTAAAACCGGTATATTGGTGCGCTAATTGTGAAACAGCTTTGGCAGCAGCGGAGATAGAATATCACGACAAAGAATCTTCTTCTATATATGTTAAGTTTTTGGTGGAAGATAATTGGAAAAAAATGTTCCCAGAAGACAAAGAGGTAGATACCTATGTACTTATTTGGACTACTACACCCTGGACTATTCCCGGTAATATGGCTATTGCTCTTAATCCGAATATTGAATATACTCTGGTTACAACCGAAAAAGAGAATCTCATATTTGCTTCCGCCCTGGTAGAAAAAGTAATGAAAGAAGTGGGAATAGTAAATTATGGATTCGGTGGCTCAGCAAAAGGACAATTTTTAGAAGGTATAACATGTAAACATCCTATTTTTGATAGGGACTCAATAATTGTATTGGGAGACCATGTTTTATTAGATGAAGGGACAGGGTGTGTGCATACTGCTCCCGGACACGGGCAAGAAGATTATGAAATAGCAATGAAATATGAATTACCGATATTTACTACCCTTGATAGTCGGGGAAGGTTTAACGAAAAGGGTGGTAAATTTGAAGGATTAAGTTATAAAGAGGGTAATACTGCAGTAATAGAAGAATTAACCAAGAACGGAAGTTTACTTAAAGTTGGCAAAATAATGCATTCTTATCCTCACTGCTGGCGTTGTAAAAAACCGGTAGTATTTCGGGCGACCGAGCAATGGTTTGTTAAAATCGAGGCCTTTCGTGGTTTAGCCTTAAAAGAAATTGAAAAGGTTCAATTTGTTCCTGCCTGGGGTAAGGAGAAAATATATGGTATGGTAGAGAACAGAACCGACTGGTGTATTTCCCGTCAAAGAGTATGGGGGGTGCCCCTCCCGGTTTTCTACTGTAAAGGATGCGGAGAAATTATAGTAAATGAAGAAACCATAAATTCGGTTAAAAAATTGTTCTTGGAAAAAGGGTCAGATTCCTGGTTTGCCCTGTCTGCCCAAGAAATTTTACCCAAAGATTATCAGTGCCCCCACTGCCAGGGTAAAGATTTTGAAAAAGAGAAAGATATAATGGATGTATGGTTTGACTCCGGATGCAGTCACGCGGCAGTGCTCAAGAAGAGAGAGGAACTCCACTGGCCGGCGGAAATGTATTTAGAAGGGACAGACCAGCATAGGGGTTGGTTCCAAACCTCACTACTGACTTCGGTGGCTGCTTTTGAAGAAGCACCTTATAAAACAGTTCTGACTCATGGTTTCATTGTCGATGCAGAAGGTAGGAAAATGTCCAAATCCATAGGCAATGTCATTGCCCCTCAGGAGATTATTGAAAAATATGGAGCAGATATATTAAGATTATGGGTGGCCTCTTCTGATTACCGGACAGATATCAGGATCTCTTCCAAGATATTAGATCAATTAGTGGAGATATACCGGAGAGTTAGAAATACCGCCCGGTTTATCCTGGGAAATTTATTAGACTTTAATCCTGATACAGATATAGTTTCTTATGATAAACTTAATGAATTAGACAGATTAGTCTTGAGTAATTTTCAAAGTTTGGTGAAAAGAGTAAATAAGTGCTATGATAAGTTTGAATTTCATTCCCTTTATCATGAAATTCATAACTTCTGTGCTGTCGATTTGAGTTCATTTTATCTGGATATAATTAAGGATAGGCTGTATACCGCATTTGCCGATTCCGAAGAGCGCCGGGCAGCTCAAACAGTATTGTATCAGCTAATAAATGATTTGGTTAAACTGATTGCACCGGTACTAAGTTTTACCGCAGAGGAAATCTGGCAGTACTTAAGAGAAGTTGAAAAAGGCGAAGAAAGCGTTTTTCTCGCTCCCTGGCCGGAAGTAAATGAAAATTATAGGGATAGAAATTTAGAAAAAAAATGGGGCAGCATCTTAAAAATCAAAAAAGATGTTCTAAAAGCCCTGGAAATAAAAAGAGGGGAAGGCTTTATCGGAAATTCTTTAGAGGCGCAGGTAAATATTTATACCAAAGATAAAGAAGTTTATGATTATTTAATCTCCTTTAAGGAGCAGCTGGAAACCATATTTATCGTTTCTAAAACCGATATAGTTCGCGGAGAAGGAGAAAAAGGCCTTTCTTCTGATACCTATACGGGGGTAGAATTTCCAGATATTAAAGTATTGATAACCAGGGCACCGGGTAAGAAATGTGAAAGGTGCTGGTGTTACAGCGAGACAGTAGGAGGAGACCAGAAATATCCGACTATCTGTGAAAAGTGTGCTAAAGTAATGCATGAACATTTTGAGGAGTAAAAGAAATACCATGGGATTTATATTTTTTGCCATATTTATTATACTATTTGATCAGGCAAGTAAATTTTACATTCAGCACAACATGCATATAGGAGAGTCTATACCGGTAATTGAAGGGATATTTCATATTACTTATATAGAGAATCCCCGGACCTCCTTTGGTCTTTTTGAATATAATTCCTCGTTCTTTGTAATAGCGGCGGTAATTTCAGTAATTTTAGCGATTTTAATCTATAAAAAAATTATTTTTAAGAAAGACCCTTTTATGTACATCCCTTTAACGCTTGTCCTGAGCGGTGCAGTAGGCAATCTTATTGATCGGGTGAGAGTTAATGGGATGGTAATAGATTTTATAGATTTTAGAATCTGGCCGGTTTTTAATTTTGCCGATTCCGCTATAGTGTGCGGAATGTTAGTATTATTGATTCATGTTTTGTTCCGTGCCCCGGAAAAAGAAAAAGAGGGAGAGTGGGAAGAAGAGGGAGAAGGGGAAAAATGGAAAAAATGGAAAGAAGGGAAAAAATACAAAGAAGAAGATAAGGAGTAAATTTTAATGTATAGAATTTTATTTACTATTGGTTCATTTCCTATCTATTCCTACGGAGTGATGGTTGCTTTAGCTTTTATTATAGGCATCTTTTTGGCTATGAAAGAAGCAAAAGGGATTGGAGAAAACCCGGAGAGAATTTTAGATATAAGTTTATATGTTATTTTGGGTGCACTAATAGGAGGAAGATTAGGCTATATAATATTTCATCTTGACTATTATTTAGAAAATCCTATTAAAATATTATATTTCAGGCAAGGTGGACTGGCTTTTTTAGGGTCTTTTATTTTAGCTTTTATCCTTGGTGCCTGGTATGTTTCACGAAATAAGCTTTCATTCTGGAAATATACTGATATTGCTGCTCTATCGGTAGCTATCGGACTAGGGATTGGAAGGATAGGTTGTTTTTTAAATGGCTGTTGCTTTGGCGTAGTATCTGAAAATTACGGCATTAAATTTCCTTCTTTACATATGCCCCCGGTGTATTTACAGCAATTAAAAGATGGATTAATCGCCTCCGGCAGTTCCTATGCTCTTCCGGTAATTCCTACACAACTTTATTCTTCGCTATATAGTTTTTTGATATTTTTCATACTTCTTTGGATGAAAAAATATAAGAAATATGATGGATATTTGTTTTTGAATTTTTTAGTATTTTATTCGATATCTCGTTTTACCGTAGAATTTTTTAGATTTTACGACAACAATTTCAAACTATTTAATTTATTAACTATTACTCAGACTATTTTGCTGGGGGTTGTATTGGTTTCCCTGGTGTTTATGAATATTTTGAAGAAGAAAAGCATAAAAGTATAACTAGCGTGGAGCGTAGAGCGGATAGCGAATACAAAAACATAAATCAAATTCAAATGTAAAGAAGATAAAAAAATTGTCAAAGGACTGTTCTCTGATAAATGATTGAAAAAGAAAAAAGTTTAATATTCAACGATGATCAAAAGATCAGAATCGACCTCTATTTAACTCAAAAGGAAATATACCCCTCCAGATCCCAGATTCGGAATTTAATCACCCAGGGCAAGATAAAAGTAAATAACAACCCGGTTAAACCAAGTTATATCTTGAAAAATGGGGATGTGATAGATTTAGCTTTTCCCGAAAATAAAGAATTAAAGATTAAGGCAGAGGCCATCCCCTTAGATATAATCTACGAAGATGAATACCTGGTGGTGGTTAATAAACCGGCCGATATGATTGCCCACCCTGCAGGGAAAATTCGTTCCGGCACCCTGGTGAATGCCCTGCTTTACCATTGCCAGGATTCCTTGTCCGGGATAGGCGGAGTGATCAGGCCGGGCATTGTACACCGCCTGGATAAAAATACTTCCGGTCTGATGGTAGTGGCAAAAAATGATTTTGCCCATCTTGACTTATCAAGGCAGATAAAGGACCAGCAGGTAACCAAAAAATATCTCGCCTTAGTCCATGGTAACCTGAAAGATGATTCCGGAATTATCGATGCACCGATCGGCCGGAATCTGAAAAACAGGAAAAAAATGGCAGTTACCGAAGGAAAAAGCAGGGAAGCAATAACTCACTTTAAGGTGTTAAAAAGATTTTCCGGTTATACCCTGGTCGAAGCAACTCTTCGTACGGGCAGGACTCATCAGATAAGAGTACATCTGGCTTTTATCGGCAATCCTATCGTTGGTGATCAGCTATACGGCCACAGAAGGCAGGGATTGAATATCAACAGGCAGGCTTTGCATTCTCATATTTTAGGTTTTGTGCACCCCGCATCTAAAAAATATATGGAGTTTTCTGTCCCTCTTCCCCAGGATATGCAGGAACTAATTGATTGCCTGGAAGGGGAAGAAAAATAGAATATTAGAACTATTTTTGAAAAACTTTCTCCATTCTCCTGACCTCTTCCGGATCTACTTTTATCCAAAGACCCTTTTCATGAGAATAAATAACCATTCCCGGCTTAGCGTTTTTAGGTTTTTTCACGTGTTTTTTAAGAGTATAATCGACCAATACTTTATTATCTTTTTTGGCTTTACTAAAATAAGCGGCTAAATTTGCTGCCTGAATTAAGGTGTCAAGCGGAAGAGATTGCTTAATGCCTTTATTTTTAATGATAATATGAGACCCCTGGATGTTTTTTGCATGAAGCCAGGTATCATTGCCGGAAGCCAATTTAAAGGTTAAAAAATCATTTTGCAGATTATTCTTCCCCAGGTAGATTTCCCATCCATCTTTAGAGATATATTTAGCCGGCACCAGTCTGTTCTTTTCTTGTTTGGGCCTTTTAAGAGGAGCAGCGGTCTTCTTTGCCCATCCCAATTTGGTTAAGTTATCATAAATTTTGAGCAGATTGGGAAGAGAATTACTTTCCTGTTCATATAATTTCTGAAGCTCGGTCAGCTGAGCAAGCTTTAGCTTATGGTTTTTTAATTGTTCGAAAATTATCTGAAAACTATCTTTTGTTTTTCGGTATTTTTTAAAATATAACCGGGCATTTTCTAAAGGGGTTAATTTATCGTTTAGCGGGATGGTTATATCTTCCTGCCGGGGAGAATAATAGTTGATGGCAGTAATTTCCCTGTCTCCTCTTTTAATGCCGGAAAGATTTGCCTTTATCAGTTCACCGCTTATCTTATATTGTTCGCAATTTTTAACTTCTTCCAGTTTTTTCTGGCAATCGCTTACCTTATTATTTATCTTTACCATATTTTTTTTAATTATCTGGCCTGTTTTATTTTGCATAGACAGAATTTCCCGTTCCTTTTCCAGCTCGGTAAATAAGGATTCCAGGCACGAATTCGCATCATTAAAGGTTTGCCTATGGTATTTGGGAAACTGAACTGAATCGATTATAGACCAGGCTTTTATCTTTTTAGATAGGGGATCTAAAAAGAGGGACGGCTGAAAATTATGATTTTTAATATCTGTTATAATTCTATTAAAAGAAGTCCAGAGCATTTCCCAATCTGCCCCGGACATCTCGGATACGTACTTTTCCGGGGATAAATTGGCCTGGAGAACCACCTCTTTTGCGCTCTGAGGGCTTAGGCCTGTAAAACTGTCCTGTATCAGCTTCCGGAGGGTTAAATCTTTATTCTCTGCGGACAGGGAATTAAAAATATTAGAGAAGCCTTCACGGTTAATGTTTAGAGGGTCTATTTTATTTTGTGAAGGAGGGGAGATATAGAGCTTACTAGGCATAATCTCCCGGTACCTGCTGATATTGAAATCTATCAGTTTTATGGCGGTTTCTATGGTTTTATCTTCTTTAAGAAGAATCATATTACCGTGTTTGCCCATAAATTCCACTACCAGAATTTTATTTTGCACTTTACCGAATTTTTGGTAGGGCCTGATAATAAAATGTAAAATACGGTCAAAATTGGGATGTTCGATATCTAATATTTTCCCTCCCTTTAGCTGATTTTGCAGAAGAGTTAAAAAAGGAGAGCTGATAGTCTTCTGTCTGTTTTCCAATTCGGTAAAGTAAATTTCGGGAAGCGAGGGGTCAAGGGAAATATGGATATAAAAGGTTGAGGCTAAAAACTTAACAGGTTTTACCTCAATAATAATTTTATATTTCCTAGTCTGAATCAGGCTTACTATCTTTCCCTCTTTAAATTTATCCAGAAACTCTTTTCTCATTGCTTCCAAAGTAATGCTATCCAGGGACATATTAATCTCCTTGCTGATATATTTAACTTTAATATAATCTATTATAGAGGTATAATCAAGAGGTGACAGGGGACGGTCCTTTGTCACCTTAGTGTAAACTGCAGCGAAAGAGGTGACAAAGGACCGTCCCCTGTCACCTCTTGATTAGCTGAATTACGAAAATATTTGACAAGCAGTAAGTATTACCCTAAAATTAATGTGAAGTTTATTATTTTTGAAATATAACAAGTATAAGGGGAAATAAAGTTGATTAAAAGCATGACCGGTTACGGTGTGGGAAGGGTTAAAACAGATGACGGAGAATGCCTGGTGGAGATAAAAAGCTTAAACAATAAATACTGTGACATAAATATAAAAAACAACTTTCAATCTTTGGAAATTGAACAAAAGATAGAAAAGTTAATAAAAGACAGGGTCTCAAGAGGAAAATTTAATATTATAGTAAAAGTTGAAAAATATGGCCTGACGGAAGAGAAGATAATATTAAATGAAGACGTGGCTGATTCCAGTTATAAAAATCTAAAGGCCTTAAAAGAGAAGTATAGATTAGAAGACGAAATAGGCATAGATTCTATGCTTAAGTTCAAAGATATATTTACAATAGTAAAGGAAGAAGAGAGTGCCAGGATATGGCCCCTGGTAGAAAAAGCCACGAATCTTGCCCTGGATTCTTTGCTGAAAATGAGGGGAAGAGAAGGCAAGGTTCTTGTTGCCGATATCCGAAAAAGAGTCAAGAAGATACAAAAGTTGTTAGATAAAATTGAGAAATATTCAAAATCATCACCGCTCGATTACAAGGATAAATTTATAAGCAAGATAAAAAAATTGACCGAGGGACTGAATGTTGATGAGGAGAGAATCGAATTAGAGGCGGCAATATTTGCCGAAAAGACGGATATCACCGAAGAAATTACCAGGTTAAAAAGCCACCTTATCCAATTTGATGAACTGCTAAATTCTGGGGAATCCGTGGGAAGAAAGATGGATTTTTTAACCCAGGAGATAAATCGGGAGGTAAACACTATCGGGTCAAAGACCAGTGATATAGAGGTGACCTCTTTGGTTGTTTTAGTAAAAAGTGAACTGGAAAAGATAAGAGAACAGGCCAGAAATATAGAATAATAATAGAATAATAGAGGACAGAATATGTTGAATAATTTAGTGAATATAGGTTTCGGGAATTATATGAATTCTACCAGAATTATAACTATTTTAAGTCCGGATTCTGCACCGGTGAAAAGGTTAAAAGAGGAAGCAAGGGTAGAGAAAAAATTGGTTGATGCTACTTACGGGAGGAGAACGAGAGCAGTAATAATTACGGATAGCAATCATGTAATTTTATCCTCTATCCAACCGGAAACCATTGCCCATAGATTCACCGAATATAACGGACAAAATTTCAAATCAAAAGAAAACACTCCAAAGTAGGTAATTTTAAATATGACTGACGATAAAAAGTTTTTATCTTCTATCCCTAAACGAAATACGATATACGATATACGACATACGAGTGCAAGCTGGGGCCTGCTGTTTGTTATCTCCGGCCCATCAGGTGTAGGTAAAGGCACTTTAAGGGAAAAGGTGTTTAATATTTTCCCCGATTTAGAATATTCTGTGTCGGTAAATACCCGCCCTCCCCGAAAAGGTGAAATAGAAGGCAAGGATTATTATTTTGTAACCGTAGATGAATTCAAAAAAAAGATAAAGGAAAATAAATTTGTAGAATGGGCTATTGTCCATGGAGATTACAAGGGTACGCCTATAAAATTTTTAATAGAAGAACTTCAAAAAGGGAGAGATGTCCTGCTGGAATTAGATGTTCAGGGTGCCATGCAGGTAAAGAAAAAATACCCTGATGGTATTTTTATTTTTATAGCTCCTCCAACCTGGAAGGATTTAGAGGATAGATTACGAAAAAGAAATACTGAGGGAGAAAAAGCCCTGGAAAAAAGATTAAAAGATGCCCGTATTGAAATAGAATATAAAAAAAACTATAATTATCTGGTAGTAAATGATAATATAAAAACCGCTCTAAAAAAATTAGAGTCTATAATAATTGCCGAAAGATGCAAAATAGCAAATTATAAAAAATGAATTTTAGTTGTAAAGTTGTAAAATAGTATATTTTTACCAAGAGGAAGGATGAGAAATAAACATGGAAAATAATAAATATTTATTAACAATGATAATAGCAAAAAGAGCAAAAGAGTTAAGGAAGGGGGCTAAACCTTTGGTGGCAACCAAATCTAGGCTGCCTATGAAAATTGCCTTAGAAGAGGTAAAAGCAGGAAAAGTGTACCTTAAAGAGAAAGAACAGCCTCTAAAGGCGGAAGATGTATTTCTTGGAGAAGAGGGTTCGCAAAAAGTTGAAGAACCTGAAAAAGTTGAAGACATATCTAATGAAGTTAAAGAACCTGAAAAATCTGAAGAATTATCTGACGAAGATGAAAAACCTGTAGAAATTAAAGAGATATTTAATAAAAATAAAGAATCTGGAAAGTCTAAAGGCTAATTAGATTAAGATATAACTAATTTAACTGGTTAACCCGACAAACAGGGTAACCGGGTAACTATATACGACATACGACATACGATATACGAAAAAAAGAGGTAAGAAAGTGTTAAAAGGGAAGAAAATACTCCTGGGAGTTACCGGAAGCATAGCTGCCTATAAGGCAGCGGAGATAGTGAGTTTATTAAAGAAAAAAGGCGCAGAGGTTTTTGTAATTATGACCGAATTTGCCACCAAATTTATTCAGCCTTTAACCTTTTCAACTCTTTCCGGGAACCCGACAATAGATAACCTGTTTTCTACCAGCGATAAGATAGTAGTAAAACATATCTCTCTTGCCGAATGGGCTGACCTGATATTGATTGCCCCGGCTACGGCAAATATTGTCGGTAAAATTGCCCACGGTATCGCCGATGATATGTTAACTACTACAGTGATGGCTTTCAAAGCGAAGGTCATCTTCGCACCGGCAATGAATAAGAATATGATATCCAACCCTTTATACCAGCAGAATGTAGAAAAGTTAAACGCCTTAGGGTATGAGTTTATCGATTCAGAATATGGCCGATTAGCTTGCGGCGAAACAGGGGAGGGCAGATTGGCAAATATCGAAGATATAGTAGACACGGTTGAGCATGCCTTGACCTTTAAAAATGATTACCAGGGCAAGACGGTATTGGTTACTGCTTCCTGCACCAGAGAACCTATTGATAAAGTAAGATTTATTTCTAACTATTCTTCCGGTAAGATGGGATTCGCTTTAGCCAAGATTGCCCGGGCCAGAGGGGCAAGGGTTATTCTGATAACCGGGCCAACTTCTTTACCCGCCCCCAAAGGGATTACCACAATTTCAATTGAATCTGCGGAAGAGATGAAAAAAGAAGTTTTTAAACACTTTTCGGAGGCGGATATAATAATTTCTGCCGCCGCAGTGGCCGATTTCCGACCCAGGGAAGTATTTGCCGGAAAGCTCAAAAAAGAGAAGGATGAAAAACCGCTTATCGAGCTAGAAAGAACTCCCGATATCCTCTATGAATTAGGAAAGAAAAAAAGAGATAAAATACTGGTCGGGTTCGCCGCGGAAACGGAAAATTTGGCGGCCAATGCCCTTAAAAAATTGAAAGAAAAAAGATTAGACCTAATTGTCGCTAATGATATATCGGCAAAAGAAGCAGGATTTGCCTCAGATAAAAATAGAGCCAGGCTGATAAACAGCAAAGGAACCGCCCGGGAATTACCCCTTATGCCTAAAATCGATATGGCTGAAAAAATCTTAGATGAAATTTTAAAAATAAAGTGAATAATGAAATTAATGAGTTTATCAATATGCACGGTGAAAAGAAATATGCCGAAATAGTAATCCTGGAATATAATTTTGATAAAATATTTCACTACTGTATTCCCCAGGATTTAAAAGACCGGATATCCCTCGGCTCGAGAGTGACCATACCTTTCCGGGGTAAGGTGACTACAGGATGCGTGGTGGGATTTTTAGCCGAATCGGATGTTAAAAACTTAAAAGACGTCCAGCAAATAACCGATAAAAAACCTCTCCTCACTCCCCGGGTAATCAGGTTAACCCAATGGATTTCAAATTATTATCTCTGTTCCTGGGAAAAGACCTTAAATTATGCTATTCCCAAGACCCGCAGGGCCTGGCTTAAAAAATTCGATATAACCGATATTTCACCCCAAAAACCCACCCGGCTGCCCGAAGATGATAAATCCCCGGATAAGGAAATTATATTTTCTGCAGAAGAAGTAAAAGAAAATCCCCCCTTAAAAGATATAGAAAATATTATAAATAATAAAAAGTTTCAAACGATTCTAATCCGGGGAAACGATTTTAACAGCAGGATGAAAATCTATCTAAGGTGTATCCGAAAGACCTTAAAAGAGGGGAGGCAGGCCATGATATTAGCTCCTACCGAATCTCATCTGTCGGAATTAGCCGGGCTGTTGGAAAAAGAATTTAAGGATAATATGGTAGTCTTTGATGAAAAGATAGACCAGAAGGCCAAATATAAGAAATGGATTAAGATAAGAAATTTTCAGGTAAATATAGCCCTGGGGATGAGGTCATCCATATTCGTGCCCTTTGACAGATTAGGATTGATTATCATGGAGCGGGAACATAGCGGCCTGTACAAAGAAGAAAGGTCTCCCCGCTATAATGCCCGCGAAGTGGCTCTAAAAAGAGCAGAATTGGAGCACATCCCCCTGATTCTGAGCAGTGAAACACCGTCGATGGAATCTTACTGGAATGTCTATGAAAATAATTTTTTGGAGGCGGAGCTGAACACCGGAGAGGAAAAAGAAAATCTATTAAAAAAAACCATAATAGATATGACCCGGGAAAAATCCAAAAAAAAGATAATAAGCTATGAACTTCAGCAAGCTATTTCCAGAAGTTTAAAGAACAAAAGGCAGGTCGTGCTTTTTTTAAACAAGAGGGGTTTCTCAAATTTTATGATTTGCAGCCAGTGCGGCCATATACCTAAATGCCCTGATTGCAGCACTTCCCTTTCTTATCATTTAGATATTCAAAAAAGGGCTCAGCTGATTTGCCATAACTGCGGGAAAAGGGCAAAAGTAACGGATGTTTGTGCTAAATGCGGCAGTAAAGAAATTCACCCCCTGGGGATGGGAACCCAAAAATTAGAGAGTGAAATCAGGAAAATGTTCACCCGGGCTGAAATAAGACGCCTGGATCGGGATTCGTTAATTAAAGATGGTGATTATCGGCAAATCCTGGAAGAATTCAATCAGGGAAATACCGATATATTGATAGGTACCCAGATGGTGTTAAAGGGAGTGGATTTCAATAATGTAGATTTAATAGGGATTATTTCCGCTGATACTCTGCTTAATCTGCCGGATTATCGTTCAGGGGAAAAGACCTTTCAGCTGCTTAACGAAGTTATTTCCTCTTTCAGGGAGATCAGCTTTCCCAAAGAAGTGATTATTCAGACCTTTAACCCCGAAGATCATTGTATAGTTGCCTTAAGAGAACAGGATTATAATTATTTTTACCAAAAAGAAGTTGAATTACGGAAAGAACTGGATTACCCTCCCTTTACGCATATTATTAAAATCATGATCTTGGGAGAAGAGAGGGAAGCAGTTAAGCAGAGGGCGGAATATCTAATCAGTTATTTGGAATCTCTCCGCAAAGACAAAGAATCTGCGGAATTTAAATTACTGGGCGCCGTAGATATGGTATTATGGAAATCAAGAAACAACTTCAAGGTACAATTTTTGATAAAAGTAAAAGAATTGGAAAGATTTAACAAGGCATTTAAGAAAAAATATGATAAAATGTTATCAAAGCATTTTGACCAAAAAAACAGATTAACTATTGATGTCGATCCGGTAAGGATGATATAGAGATAAAATGATTACACAGATTGTATCGGTGTCATCACCAATCTTACAACAGGAGAAAACAGATGGCAATATTAGAAATTAAAGAATACGGCGACCCCGTTTTAAGAGAA
>JABUBM010000070.1_pt1 | contig 22003 bp, 24 predicted proteins | sample 7240321 | NCBI WGS metagenome assembly JABUBM01 (sample SAMN07256344, study PRJNA390944) | subsurface metagenome | isolation source: Methane hydrate marine sediment | place: Pacific Ocean: Eastern North Pacific, ODP site 1244 | collected 2002
CTCTTTTTTTTTAATATATAACGAAGAAAGTATAGCCTATGTTAAGCAATGCAGTAACACCCCAGTTTAAAATAAATGTCAACAGTGGAGCCCCATAATATGCCAATTTTAAAAAATATACCGTAAAGAGCCAAATAGTTAAAACAATAATATAATAAATTACATAATGCGGTATTAAATTATCCCGTTTTTTCCACGTGATATAAAGCGCAATTATTAATGGAAAGATATGGATATAATCGTAATAAAGTCCCAATACGCTAAATTCCAATAAAACCATTAAGCTTAAAGGAAAAATCGAATAAAGGATAAAGTGATTTATGTATTTATTATCACGACGCAAAAACCATACGATAGAAAACGAAAAATACCATTGACTTATCGTAAAGAAAACTAAATTAGTCCCAGGATCGCCATGTTTTATGTTAAAACCAATTTCATACGCATCCAACGGTTGCCAAGAAAAGGGGATAACGAATTGAAATAATAAAGATATAATTAAAGCAACGGCCAGTTGAATAATCGTTATATATCTAATATTTAAATCGCCTAATTTCTTAAGAGTCAAATTTTTTTCAATTCAAAATTATTTTAACATTTCATAAAACTGAAATATTATGAGTAATTAGTAAAATTAAAAATTTGTAGTTATTTAATATAAATTACCTTACGCCACGAATTTATTATTTATAGCATGGGGGCGTGGCGAAGCCCGGTATAACTTTGTCCTTTCGGTGCATAGTACCGAACGCGGCAGCCTCCAGAGTTGTTGGTCACCGGTTCAAATCCGGTCGCTCCCACTTTTTTTAATATTTTTAATAATTTTTTCATAAGTAAGTAAAATATATCCTCTAAGTGATATGTTTATGCGTGAAAGACTTGTTTCACGATCATAAAAATCGGAATCTCTCATTTTTTATGTAAGTGATAATATTTATTAGATGTCATTTACATTATTACAATGACAATTAAAAAAAAAGAATTTTAAAATGGTTGAAAAATTAACCCAAAAAGTTTCTTCAAATGGAAGAATAGTCATACCAAAAGAGTGGAGAGACAAATTAGCTATTAACGATACGAATTTAGTAGAAATGGAATTAAACGAGGATAAGGTAATCCTAATTAGAAAAAAGATTCATCCCCTCGAAATTGAAGATAACCTCTTTGAAGGAGTTTCTCCATTCACGGACGAAGAGCTGAAAGAAGCAAAAAGATCATTGTTTCCAATTAAAGATTAATTACTTTTTGTTGATCTAAAATGACAGAAAAAGCAGTAATTGACGCACAAGTCTTATTTTATTTCCATTATGATTATAAAAAAGTTCCGTTAACGCTTCAAGAACTGAAGAAAAAAGTAATAGATGGAGAAATAACTGTAATAATTCCCATTATTGCAATATCTGAATTATTGTGGAAAATGCGAAAAACTGGTAAAGTAGAAGCGGTTAAAAGGGCTATTGAAAGATGGGAAAAATCTGAAAATGTAATAATTGATGATTTTGACATTGAAATCATCAAATTAATGCTAGAAAACATCAAAAGCCACGAATTACACGACGAGATAATTGCCATGACCTGTAAAAAACACAATACAAATATCATTTATTCTACTGATAAAAAATTTAAGGAAATCTTTAAATTACAACTAAGATCTTGGAAATAGTCTTATTAGAAAATTTTAGTCTCTAAGAGTTTTTACAATTTAAATGATCTCTTTTTTTCTTTTATCATCCCAATTTTGCCCAATTGATTATTATATTGCTATAAAGTTTCACGATCATAAATGTCGGAACCTCTCGCTTTTTTCCTAAAAATCAGCACTCCCTCTTATCTTTATAGCGTTATCGTTTATTTTGATTTGTGCTTGGAACTCAAAAAGACGATAGTTTCGTTGAAAAGAAATTAACCGAAACGGCATATCGCACCCATAATTTTAACACTGTACCGCCCATCATCGGCATTATCGTCTCAGATCAATACGGAAATACCATAACCGTTTTTGAGTATGGTTCAAAAAGCGAGAATGGTTACGGTCCGATTAAGTCTTATCTAGCAGAAGGAGATAAAAGTCTTCTGGAACTCGATCTAATTTCCATGTATTTGAGTTCATTTCAAATATTTGCGGGACAAACCAACATAAAAAACCTGTCTCATCTTGAAATCTATGGTTCCAACATTAAAGCTCAAATATATTTTTTATTCGAATATATGGTTATTGTTTTTCTAAATTCTCAAACTAATTTGACTTCAAAAGAAAGAGCTCAAGTTTTAAAATACTGCGAAGATAAGTTAACTAAATACAAATACGAATTCGAGAATTTTAACGATGCGAGATCCAGAGATGTCCTTAGGATATTGGAAAGTAAGGGTAAAAATTGGCTTAAAAAATTTAATGTAAAGTATATACAAACATATAAAAACATTTATCTAAGAAAACACGAAACTATTGAAAAATCGATGAATGAAATAGGGCTGATAATTCAAAATGAGTTATATGCATACTTGGAATATATACCTGACGAAATAATAAATAACATCTCTAAGGAAATAAGGAACAAAATCCAAGATAAACTCTTTGAAATAAATCTAAATGTGCCGGAAAATTTTAAGAATGAGTAAAATTTCGGGATTATTTCTTTGGGTTTTGACACTTTACGACCAATTCGACCGAAACATAATTAAAAATTTCTTCAAATTCTCCTCTCCGTATCTCATTTTTATCAAAATAAGTTGCTCCTAAATCTTTTGCAAGATAAGGGCCACCTTCTAAGGGTATTAAGGATTTACCTCCTAATCCTACAAGAATTATTGGCGTATCGATATATACATCCTTCAATTTTATTAATTTAAATTTTAAGTTCGTTGCTTTTTTAAATTCTGAATAATACTTTTTAGCTGATTTAAGTGATTCCTGATTCCCTTTTTCATAAAATATTATCATAGCACTCGCACCCTTGTAGTAACGCTCTCTTAGAAATTCAAACCTTTTATTTCCTGATATATTCCAAAACTGTAATTTTATAAGAGATTTATTGTAGGATTCTATTGTTTTGGTGTAGAATTCAACTCCGATCGTTATTCTTTCTCCAGACATCTTAGGAGCGATATGCAAGGAATGAAGTTTCCTTGATTGATCGTCGTCCAATCCAGTTATAATCACTTTAAATAAATAGCCGGGTTCTTTACCCCATTCTCCAAAATAAGTTAGAAATTTTTCAGATTTCCTAATTTTTTTACGCATTTCATATAGTTGACTTCGATCTGTACTTGAAAGGATTACTCCCAAAACGCGTTTTATTATAGCTTTTACTTGACCTCGACTGATTGATTTTTCGAACAAAGTAAAAACATCCATAGAGATTTGAGATATTAACCATTCAAAATCAATCTCTTGAATCCCTAATCTAATTAGGTCCTCAAGTTTTATCGAATTATCAAAATTATCGTTCTTTACAAGAGTGGACTTATTTAGTTTCTTTTTTATAGCATATTTTAATTCCTCTTGTGGATAATTAATTTTTTTTAGAAAACCTACTAATTTTGCAATTTGACCATCAGTAAGGCTCTCAATTTTTTGATTCATTTCAATTTTACCATTATTATATTTAATACTTTCTATGTTAATAAGTAATTGTTAAGAATGGACGTATATAATTATAATGGACTTTTTACATATTTAAATCTTTGTATCAAATTTTTTTTTGCCATAGAATTAGGAAAAAGAAAGGTTTATTATAATTGCAGATCATAATTAAAAAATAATAAAATTAAAAATATATGGAGATGTATAATGGGACTTGGATTAATAAAGGTTAATGGTAAAAAATTCAATGTAAGAGAAGAACTCGGCCATATCAGGTTAGCTATAAATTATATGGATATAATAGATGTGACAGAGCTAAAAGGGCTTGCTAAGTTAAAACATGTTACAGCATTAGATCTTTCAAACAATAAAATTGAAAAATTGAAAGGGTTAGATGAATTAACTAATCTCACGCAGTTATTTCTTAACAATAATCAGCTCCAAGTAATTGAGGGTCTTGAATCTTTGACCAAACTTGATCGCATATTCCTTAATGGAAATCAAATTCATGAGCTGAGAGGACTCGATTCTTTAACCAACCTTCAATGGTTAGAGATAAATAATAATAAGATCACTGAGCTGAAGAATTTAGAATCAATAACTGAACTTATACGATTAACCCTTGTTAGTAACCAGATAAACGAAATAAAAAATTTAGAAAATTTAGCTAATCTCCAAGTCTTGGATCTTAATCGCAATCAGATAACAGAGATCAAGAACTTAGAGGCATTAACTAATCTAAGTAGATTATTTCTAGCTTATAACCAAATCACGGAAATAAAGGGTTTAGATACTTTGACAAACCTTACTGTTTTATATCTTAATAATAACAATTTAACGGAGATTAAAAATTTGGAATCGCTCGTAAATCTCGAAACGTTGTATCTTGATACGAATAAGCTTTCTAGTTTAGATAATTTAGAAAGCTTGGAAAAACTTGAAAAACTTAAACTTTTATATCTTAATTTCAATCCAGTAGAAGGAGAAGAAAAACAATTTGCGACAGATGTCCAGGACTTTGAAGTAGATAAAGTAAAAGCATTTTTAGAGTCTTACAAAAAGTGGAAACAAGGAAACGGAAAATAATTACATTTTTTTTTAAAAATTCTTTTTTAATATTTGAATAGTAATTTATCCAATGTTAATTTTAATGGAGATTACGATTAATCCTTAAAGTATTTCGCTAAAAACCATATTTCAAAAACCAAACCTACTAATGCTACGGCAAAAGGAGCAATGTAGTGCACATTTTCTGCAAGAAACCCCCCAATCGCTCCAGTAGGCATCATCCCAATTCCTCTGATAAATGCTACAATTCCATAAGATTCAGCTTTTCTGCTATCGTCTAAGTTAGTTAAGGTCATCTGCTCAGAAGGGATAAAAGTAGTTACTGCAATTCCAAAAAATATTTCTCCAATGATTAATCCAGGAAAAGCGAATCCTGTAATCCCCTGGGACCACAAAACTGAAATCAATATGTTCATGGAAAAAAATACCATTCCAAAAATCTGGCTTATAATTAAACTCTTTTTTTTCCCTATCTTATCTGCAATTCTTCCAGCGGGAATCTGGGAAACCATATTTGAGATGTGAAACCATACAGCTATAGAAGCGATTTCTGCAGGTGTGAAATGATAATAAGTTGTCAAACCAGCATTATATATTGATAACGCTATACCCCATACAAATACATCTAAAGTAAAGAAAATAGTAGCTACCTTTATTTTAGGGTTTTGAAAGAGTTTAGTAGCTTTTTTCTGTTTTAGCTCTACAGATTTTATTAAATCTAATTCTCTATGTTTTATAATAGCATCAGGACTTCTAATAATTAAAACTAGAATAAGCCACTCCAAAATTAGAATGATTATGAAAACTTGAAAATAGAATTGATAACTAAACCCTAAATCAAGCATAACTAAGGATGTACCACCAATACTTCCTCCAAAAAATGCGAAGAACACAAGACCGTACATTATTCCCTTTTTATTTTCACCGCTGTTTTCAGATACGAATATTTGAAAATTTAAACTGCTAACCATGGCGCCCAGCATATAAGTAAGCACTCCAACTATGAGAATTGGGATATTATTTGTAAAGATTAATATAATTAATCCAAAAGCGTAAATTGGGGGCCCAAATAACCATATATTCTTAAGACCATATTTATCAGCTAATTTGCCAATAAAGGGCATTGGTAAAAATTGCATTATGCTTGAAATTGAAATTATAATACCTGTGAAAAAGAAAGAGCCTGTAAAATTTACTATGAAAGGTTGTAGAACAACATTAAAAGCACTCAATCCAAATCCATGTATGATATTCATAATGATCTGGGACCATAGATTTCTCCTTCTTACTCGGTCTGATCTATCCGTTGAGGAAATGCTTTCCGATATTTTCTCTCCTCTTTTCATTACATATTTAAATGGAACATGGCATAAATCGTTTGTCTTCAAGGAAATTTAACAAATTTATAAAAAAAGATGAAACTAAAAATAAAAAAATTAATATAAACAATTTGCTATACTTTTATTTAAAACAGAAAAATTTACAATAAAATGTATCAAATTGAGAAAATAGGTGACGATAGTTTTTACATAAAAGCAATTGGAACTTTCCCTTTACCTGTAGCAGAAAGATTTGTAATAGAATTTGAGGATTTAACTAAAGATATTCACGAGAATTTGAATGTAATTATCGACATTACCGAAGCGATTCTTTTACGGATAGAGTCAATCGATATAATCTTAGATTTATTAAAACGAAATAATGAAAAACTTAACAAATCTGCATTTATAATCTCGAAAAATCCACCATTAGGCGTAGAATTCAATTATCTTTTAGAGCATGCTGAATCTTCTAAAAGGAAAATCGTATCCAACCTTGAGGACGCCAAAGAATGGATTGGTATTGAAGATATAATTTTTAAAAAGGATTAATGAAAGATTATTTAACGACTTATTTTTATTTAGTTAAGTTTTCGCTTTCTTTTTGAAATGCTGAAATTAAAATAATCCCAATTACAATTACAATGATTCCAATAACTTGAATCCAGCTAATACTTCCATTTAAAGTTAAAACACTCATTAAGGAAGCCAAAATAATGCTAGTAGAAGTAAAACAAGGTACAACTTGATTAGCTTTTGCTTTAGTAAAGGCGTATTGAGTTATAAGCAAAGTTGATGGCGCAAAAATAAATGTAGCTAATGTGAAATATAGTGTCATTTCGGGAATAGTTGTAATCCGCTTTGAAACAGTTTGCAATGCATTAGTGGTTCCTGCTGTAAGCGCAATAATTATTCCAACAAATTTATAATCATTTAATTTAGATATAAAAATAAAAATCGACTCAATTACGAGAATAATTATAGAAAAACACAAGAAAAAAAGTAGGTTGAAATTACTCATGTTAAGGCTTCCAACATTTATGTTAAACAGTGTTACTAAAACAGTTCCTATAATTATGAAAAAAACACCGCTAATTTCAATAGGGGTTATATGTTCTTTTAAGATATAATAAGAAAAAAGTAAAAGAATAATTAGCCCAACACCTTCTAATGGAGCTACGATATTAATTGGGGCAAAAAATAAAGCAGCCCATTGGATGAACATGTATAAACTTGTTAAAATAGTTCCAACGACCCATATTCCAGAATTTTTTTTCTTAATAGAGTTTTCTTCTTTAAAACCTTCAATTGCATACTTTTGGATTCCTTTCCCTATATCAAGACAGATATAAGCAATTATTCCAATAATTAATCCAATGACAATATTTTCATTAGCCATTTTAAACACATCTCTTTCAAAGGCAATTTAACGCCTTAATAAATGCTAAAATTCAAAAGAATCCATGATGTTTTTTAACTCGTTTTTGACCTCAGGTTTTTTTAAGAGTTCTTCAATATTCTCAGGGGCGGAGTATACATCAAAATCTTTCAATTTTAAATTTTTGCGGACTTCTTGTTCAATCTTGTTTATTTCTTGTTTCATGGCAAAATATTTTATAATTTTGAATTTAAGTTTTGAGACTTTTCCAGACCATTCTTTTGCAAATTTTCCAGACACTATCTCATCATAAGACCTTTGCATTTTCTCTTCCAAAGGCAGATTTCTATATCTAACTCCTCTTGACATTGCTCCATATTGAGAAGTATGAGAATGGAAATTTGTTTGCTTCACGAGACCTATTTGAGCCATTTTTTGATAAGTATATGACATTTCATTACTCATGTACATTTCAATAAGAACTGCCTCAGGAGGAAGACCATTTTTAATTAAGACTTTAATGCATGTTAAAAGAACTCTTCCAAATGCAGGACCAAACGCCTGTTCATTGAACAAATCTAATATAGCTTCTTGTTTCATTGATATTTCAACACCCCCTTTTTTAAGAGTTCCTAATGCTTTTGCAAGTGCTAATAATATTTGTTTAGCATTTCCGGTTACTTCTTGATGTACTCCAATAAAACTGTAAAAACCTTCTCCATTAAGGTAATTTTCTCTGACACCAACACCTATCATGCGCGGAGCGATCATTATTACATCAATGTTATCTGGAGGATTTATGAGATTGAAAGCAATGTTATATCCGCTTGCAAAATTTATACAAGCTCCATCCTTAAGATTTGGCACAATTTCTTTTTCAAACATTTCGGGCATGGTCTCGTCTGGAGTTAGTAGAAAGACAATATCTGCGCGCTTTACAGCCTCAGAGATGTTGAATATTTTAAAACCATCTTTCATGGCCTTTTCTTTGTAAGTATCTTCTTTATTACCAATTATCACATCTAGACCACTGTCTCTTAGGTTAAGTGCTTGAGCCCTTCCTTGATTTCCATACCCTATTATTGCAATTTTCTTATCTTTTATCTTTTCTAGATTGGCATTATTTTCGAAATATATGTTTGTTTCAGTCATTTTCAAATTCTCTATTTTTTTTTGCATTATCAAATATTTTTTATAATTCTTCATTCATTTATAAAACTACGCGAAACTTATTTAAATAATAAAAGCAAAATCTAATTTATGTTAAGAAAATTAAGATTAAGGTACAGAGTTCTTCTATTTTTTATAATCTTATTGTTATCTTCAAATATTATAATGTTTTTTGTATTTAATAACCTTGAATTGATTGATGTCCCTCACGATGCTGACCGAAAGTCTAATGGAAATACATTAATAGTATCTGCTTCTTTTTCTGAAATGTTGAATCACTTAAATAGAATTGATGATCTAAATCCAGTAGAACCGAATAATCCTGCCCATAAAGTATACGAAGTCGATCCCGAGGGAAATATAATCTGGGAATTAAGGGGATTGGCATATCCTCACGAGGTTTTAGAATTGCCTAACGGGCATTTATTAATTGCCGATACGGGTTATAATAGAGTAATAGAAGTGAATTACCCTAATAAGAGTATAATTTGGAGTTGGGAGCCCGCACAAATAAATTGGACTAAAGTTAATCCTGAATGGGGCCCCGATCATTATTATAATAATCCTTTAACTTATGACTGGTCCCATCTTAACGATGTGGATTTTAAACAATATAGTACCTGGAATTCATGTTTAATTTCTATAAGAAATTTTGATTTGATAATAGAGGTTAATTACACCGCAGATTTTAACGACCCAAATAATTCAGATAATATAATCTGGTGGTATGGTGATTACGAAAACCACACTCTCTTATTTAGACAACATAATCCCGATTATTTAGATAGTGGAAATATAATTATCTCTGATTCTGGAAACGATCGAATTATTGAAATTAATTATACAACAAAAGAAGTAGTGTGGAAGTTAGACCAAGGATTAAATTGGCCGAGAGACGCTGACGAGCTGGATAATGGAAATATATTAATTACAGATAGTAGTAACAGTAGAATCATAGAGGTTAATAAAGACAGTAAACAAATTGTGTGGAGTTTTGCTCAAGATTTAATTATTCCTTACGAAGCAGATTTATTAGATAATGGAAATATCTTAATTAGTAGTGCTTATAACGGAATAATTTTAGAGGTAAATAGAAATGGAATAATTGTATGGAAGTACGGTTTTTCTATAGTAAAATCCCTAATTTACCTTAATTCAATCATTTCAATTGCAATTTCTTCAATTGTTCTTTATTATAGGTACGAAAAAATTAAACATTATAAGAGAGCTTCTAAAAAAATTAAAAAATTAGATTATTTTGTTCTTAAAACTTTTTGTTCTTTCCTAATAATAGGGATTTTGATGTTAATCTTCTATAGCCAAGTTTTAGCTGCAGTTGCTAGGTTTGCCTATTTATCGTTAGGAGCAGAATCTTTTTGAATTATCAAAATGTAATTATTGTAAATCCTTTTTTAATGTAACTAGTCATACTAGGATGCCCCATTAGTTCGTCGCAGAGGGGAAAGCCTAGCTTCTCCACTTCATCTAAAGATCCCATTTTATTACAACACGCTTTACAGAAACAATCGATTAATCCTGAATCTTTTAATTCTTGATAAAGCTTAAAGAAAGGATTCTCCTTGTTTTCGAATTGCTCCGCTAATTTCGTAGCCGATCCTTCGACGATTACTTTTACTTCAAATCCCTTTTTGTTAAGATCTAACGCGTTCAATACTACGTGAATAAAACACATAGGACCTCCATTAAACGCGAATTTTTCTCCCATTTTTACCACTTTTTTTTAATTGTTGTTTAATTTTATGTTAAAGTGAATAAAATTGAATAAAAATATTTGTATTTAGGTTTTTAAGTTTAAATTTAGCCTTTCTTTACACAATTCGATGGCATTCTGATTGTTATCAACACCAATCCATTTTCTATTTAACTTTTTAGCTGTAGCTATCGTTGTTCCAGAACCACAGAAAAAATCAGCAACGATATCTCCTTCATTTGACGATGCTAAAATTATACGTTCGATTAATTTTTCGGGTTTTTGAGTAGGATAACCTAAATATTCTTTCGATCTCGTAGTCGTTTGAAAAGAATAAATATCGTTCCATATGTCACCAACTAATGTTCCGGGTTTTTCATCTAAGTATTGTCTACCTCCTCGGCGTTTTCGATACAATCGTCCGGCTTCGTCTTTATATCTAAACATTTTTTTAACATATTCTTCTCGATATGGTAAATATTGTTTATGAAAAGTAAAAATGGGTGATTTCGTGTAATAAATTATTGTATCGTGCTGGCGTACCCAACCCTTTACTTGGCTTTTAAATCCCGAAACGCTTCCCACATTCCAAATGATTTCTCTTCGAAAATTGTTTCGCCCAAAAATTTCATCACAAATAGGTTTCAAGTCAAATTTTGCGTTTGTATCGCAATGTAAATAAAAACTACCTGTTTCTTTAAGTATACGATACATTTCTTTAATTCTTAATTTCATAAAATCTAAATAATCCTCTAACGATTTCCATAAATCAGAGAATTCCCTATAATCGACACCACTGTAAAAAGGAGGATCGATATAAATAAGATCAATGATTTCTGAATCCAGTTTCCTCATAAATTCTAAGTTTTCTGCGAGATAGACAATATTTAACTTCATGCGAGAATTAAATAGGAATGAACGTTAATACAATTATGATAAAAAAAGAACGGTTAAATAAGAATTTCTTGGATGAGTTCCAAGATTACGATTTTTCAAAAATAAAAGAAAATAAAATCTTTTTAGTAGGTTCCATGCGATTTAAGGATTATTTTGTTAAGATCGAGTCAATTTTACAAATTAATTATAAAAAACTTGTCGAAATCTGTTCGGTTGACGGATTATTAAATAAAGAAAGATTTTCGGTGGAAGAATGGGTCAAACTCCAAGAGGTTGCCCTAAGGAAACTACACGATCAAGACGCAATTTTAGTACTTGATGTCAATAAATATATTGGGGATCAATCAAAAGAAGAAATTGAATATTTTCAAGTAAAACTAAAAAAGCCAGTATATTATTTTTCCAAACTTAAATTGAATTAATTTTTAATTTTCTTTTTTTCAAGGAATCTCCGTCTATTCAATAAATAAGTCTTTTAAAAATCAATAATTTGGTGAAGTCGCGATATTTTAAAGGATAGATTAAATTTTAGACATAAGTAGATCGATTGAAAAATTTAACGATAAAAACTAAGGGTTATAAACAAAAATGGAATTGTTCCAAGTTTTTTGGGACGATCAAAGGAAATTGTTTTTAGAATTTAAAAAAAACGACGAAGAACAAGTTCAATTTCTTCCAGATAAGATTAAACGATTGAATTTCCAGTTTGAAATATCTAAGATTGTTAGACAAGAGATTTATTACAAGCAATCTCCATCGCTGGTTTCAATAAAAAAGATTTATCACTCAAACGAGCTTCTATGTTTTACAATTGAATTAGATGAAATTCAGGGTTATATAGATATACAGATTAAAGTTTTAAAACTAACGATATATCTATATTCCGGGCACCGAATCGAGTATATATTTTCAGAGAAATTTAACATATTAGACATTGTAATTAACGACGATTGCTACGATGGTTTTCAATTTATAGATCTAAGTTTAGGCAAAGGTCAAAAAAGAAAAGTCACTCAAGAAAGAGTAATACAATCGATTAAGACGGATTACAACCAAAATAAAGAAGAAAGAACAATAATTTACGAAAAAAATAGTATTGAGAGTATTTCTGCTGATCAATCTGTAATTTCAATGATGAAAGAGAGCAATGAGACTTTAAAAAACATAGAGCTATATCTAAAAAATCTCAGCTTAACCATGCAAAATATGCCAGTTAGCCCTATATCTTATGGACCACCAGTACGCACGCCCCAAAGAACTTCTGGACCTGGTATCGAAAGAATTAAAAGATCAGAATTACCGTCATTGATACAAAGCCGAGGATCATCAGCTAAACTTTTAGTGATAAAAGAGATGAAAACAAAATTCAGAGAAATCACAGAGAAAAACAAAGGCTTTAGTGTTACAGATATTTTAAAACCAATGAGCGAGGATGAACTTAAAGCTATCGTATTGAGCGATGAGGAATTAAAGAAAAAGGAAGAAATCGCAATCAACAACCAAATTAAAAGATTTATAAAAAAGCAAGAACAACAAGATCAAAAAGAAAAAAAAATCAAATTGAAAAAATTAAATAAACCAAAATAAGTTATTAATGAATACTGAACTCACTTTTTTTAACTCTATCCTTAATATTCATTCTTAGTGTTCATTATTAGTTTTATTATGAATCTTTAATTATCTTCGATTATTTAAATATTAATGAGGAAAGAAAACTTAATAGAGGTCGATTAATTTTTTATTAAATTACTTTATTGGTACCGCTGGAAGCGGAAAAAGTACTTTAACAGGATTATTTAAAGATTACGTCATTAATAGAAATCCTAATATTTCGGCTATTACTTTAAACTTGGACCCTGGCGTTAAAAGAATGCCTTATACCCCCGATATAGATATAAGAGACTTCATCGTTCTTGAAGAAGTAATGGATAAATATGAGTTAGGGCCAAACGGAGCCATGATCTTAGCTTCTGATTTAATGGTTAACTTTCTAGACGATTTAAAGTACGAAATTGACGAATACAATCCAGATTGGGTATTTGTAGATACTGCTGGACAGCTCGAACTGTTTGCTTTTAGGGAAACGGGACCTTTAATTGCAAGCTCATTAGGTTTTGGATCAATTCAAAAGGCAGTTTCTTTTCTTTTTGATTCAAACTTAGTCCTCAGACCTAATGGATTCATCTCTACACTACTTTTAGCTGCCTCAGTACAATTTAGGTTTAGAAATATTTCCCAAATTAATGTTTTATCCAAAGTTGATCTATTAGGCGAAGATCAAATCGATATGATTGTTAATTGGAGTCAAGACTTTCGAGCGTTAGAGGATTCCACTAATGAAAGAGAAAGTGGTTTAATAAGGGAGTTATCTATGTTAATCTCAGAAGTATTTGTTCAATTAGGCTCCACTTCAGAGTTGATCCCCTGCTCAAATAAAGAAAAATATGGGCTCGACCTATTATTTGGTTATTTACAAAGAATTTTCGATTCGGATGAGTCAAAGTTTTATTAAAATTAAATGATTTAAAACATTATATAAATTAAAAAGATATTATTCTGAGGTAAAATATGAAAATTATTGGTCCATGTGCGGGTATTGGTTCAAGACTACGCCCATTTACCTTAAGCAAACCTAAAACGTTCATAAATGTTGCTGGTAAGACGGTGTTGGAACACATCCTTAATAAGATTAGCGATACATTTGATTCAAAAACGGAATTAATTTTAATTGTAGGATATAAGAAAAGACAAATAATAGAATTCGTTAAACAAAAGTATAGCGATAAGTTTAGGTTAACTTTTATCGAGCAGATACCTAGAGGTTATAATGACGACGTCCCCTTTTATTGGGGCTTAGGTGAAGCCGTATATTTAGCAAATTCAAGGTTTGAAAAACACACACACACAAATAAAGAAGCTGATAAACGGGAAGGCTCGTTAATCTTCTTAGCAGACATGATTCCAATTGACGATCTTTCTTACTTAATGTATCGATATTACGAATCTGATATAGATGGAATTATTACAATAATGGAGGTCCCAAAAAAAGATGCAAGCTCTTACGGTGTTGTTGTCGTGAATGATAATTCACTTATTCAAAAATTAGTTGAGAAACCAAAAGAATTTGTATCCAATTTAGCTATAGCTGGTATATACGCATTTTCTCACTCTGCAACCCAAGCTCTCTTTGATAATTTAAAAACATACTTAGATAAAAGAGTGGACGGATCTAAAGAGGTTTATTTAACCGAAAGCTTACAAAACTTAATCGATAACGGATTCAAAATCGCAGCAGTTAAGCTTAAAAAAGGAATATTGGATTTTGGAAGACCTACTGAAGTGTTGAACGGTAACAAGTATCTTTTAGACCAAAAATCGGTCAACATCGAAGATTTTCAAGAGTTAAATGTCGTTTCTGAAAAGTCGTTCATAAAAGGTCCTGTGTATATAGGGAAGAATACCAAAATTTCTTATTCCGTTGTTGGACCATATGTTTCGATTGGTTGCGATTCTAATATTGAAAATTGCATCCTAGAAAATTGCGTTATTGAAAAGAATACAACTTTAAAAAATGTGATCACTGAGGGTTCAATCATAGGAAGTAATGTAAGAGTAGAAAATATTACAAAAAATAATTTAATTATTGGAGACAAAAGTATTTATTGATAATAGATTACTCTTTTTATAAAATAACAAATGAAAAATAATTATCATGCCATATAATATAGCGTTTGATGTGGCCCACAAGCCGCGTGGAAAGTTGGACGAGAATCTAACGGAATTACGAGACTTTTTAAATGCGAACGATTATGTTTGTTATAATTTCTTAGAAGCGCCGATTACCCGAAATTCTTTAAAATCTTTTGATATTTTAGTGTTTGTTTGCCCAGATTTTGCAAAAATCTCTTCGATGGAAATAACTGAAATTAGCAGTTGGGTTAGAGAAGATGGGGGTGGGTTATTGATGCTGTCTCATGCAGGGGGCGATAGAGGAAGAAATAGTAACTTAAGCGAATTAAGTCAAACATATGGAATAATATTTGAAAACGATCAAGTACTAGATAAAACTTATAATTTAGGCTTGGAAAATATGCCTATAGTTACAGCCTTTATTCCACCACATCCAATTACAAATAGTATTAGTTCTTTGTGCTTTAGATCTGGATGTTCGCTTTCGTTAGTAGGTAATTCGATTTCTATTGTATCATCAAATGAAACCTCAGAACCTTTTTCTACTCCCTTAATTTGTGTTGCTGAACCAGATAAAGGAAGGGTATGTGCTATAGGAAGTTATGAACTGTTTAGAGACAGAGTTGGAGGGGGTTTCGGTAACGATGAGCATCCAAATTTAGCGTTTAATATATTTTCATGGTTAGTTTCAGATTATAGAATAGAATTGCATTCGAGTGGTGCTATCCCCAAGATTGCTCCTCAAGAGGTACTTTCTACAACACAAACAATGGATTACCACGTGCCACCAATTAGTTCTGCAATAACTGAAAGGAAAAATGTAGATATCAATTTTTCTATGAAAATATCTAAAAAAAGTGAATTAATCGATTTGCTAAAGATTTTTCAAAATCAAATTGATACTATAAAGACTACAATCGACAAACTAATAAGAACCGCTACTTCTTCGGAATCTGCGATTACAGAATTGAATGAAACCCCATCTAATAAAATTGAAAAAACAACAAGTGATGCTTTAGACGAATTAATAGCCTCAAATGAACCCCTAACCGATCTACCCAAAAGACCTGAAAGTTTAGACCAAAATGAGGATGAATATTTTATTGGACTGCCAAGACTCGATGTCTCCGATAAATTAAAGCCTGCTCCAAAACCAAAAACTAAAAAGAAAGTTAAAAAGAAAGATTTATTAGCTGAAAAGAAGGGACTAGAAAGTAAACTTAATTCGGTTCGAAACTTACTTGATTTTGTAGAAAAGAAATATAAAGCCGGACAAATGGATAAGAAATCTTACGAAAAACGGGCTAGCCAACTGAAGAATGATTTGAAGGCAACTAAAAACAAAATTGAAGAAATTGATAAACAACTATAAAATGCAAAGTAAGGTTTATATTCATTAAATTCTAAATTTTTGGCTTAAATTCGTCAGGAACATATGGTTGAGCGTATTTATTTACAATTTCGAAGAACTCTTTATCCCCCACTCCTTTTGTAACTTTCTCTAATTCTTGCTTTATTATCTTAAACGACTTTCTTAATTCCTTTTTAGATGTCTCCTCGTGTTTCTTTTTCACTTCTAAAACAATTCGCTTAATAATTTCTTCTGGAATATCTAGATCTAAAACCTTAATCTTTTGTTGTAGTGCATTTAGGATCGATTTAGACCCTGAAAATTTTCCTAAATAGAATTTCCTTCTTCTACCTACTATATGGGGGTTGATTGGTTCATATGTTAATGGGTGTGCTAAAATTGCAGCAATGTGAAGTCCGCTTTCGTGACTAAAAGCGTGTTCACCAACTATAGCCTTGTTTAAGGCTAATGGTTGGCAAAAGTATTTCTCGCAAATTTCGCTTAATTCTGGTAATTTTGTCAAATCTATACCTGTTTTAATACCTGTCCGCTCAAGATTCGTAGCAACCTCTTCTAAAGCGGCATTTCCTGCTCTTTCGCCGTAACCATTTATACATGTATGTGGATAAGTGCATCCCTCAAATACGCCAGCAATAGTATTAGCAACCGCTAAGCCAAAATCGTTGTGCGTGTGAATACCCATTGGAATTCCTTTCTTTAGTGGTTTTATAACTTCATTTTTTATTCGCTTAATCAAATACGAAGTAGAACACGGCGTTAAAACTCCTACTGTGTCTCCAAGAACGATCCTTTCTGCACCGGCTTCTATTGCTGTTTTGAAAACATTTACCAAATGATTAAAATCGCATCTAGTGCCATCTTCTGAAACCCAATTGACTTTAAATCCGTTGTCTTTCGCGTAATGAATGGCTTCTTCGATCATCTCTAGTTGCTGTTCAGGTGTTTGCTTTAAAGTTTTCCTAAAAATTGGAGAAATTGGCATGAAAATAACGATTTCTTTAAGATCTACATCGATACACGCATTAATATCTTCCCTCTTTGGGCGAGCAATTCCAAGGATAGTAGCATGTTTACAATTTTCATTTACTATCGCTTTAACGATTTTCTTTTCGGTTTTTGAGACTGCTGGAAACCCAACTGCGATTAATTTAACTCCTATCTCGTCCATTAATTTTGTTAAATGGATTTTTTCGTCTAAGGTAAGATAAACGGTAGGACTTTGCTCTCCATCTCTCAATGTTTCGTCCCAGATACAGACTTTAGAGGGAAGATCAAGTTTTTGCTCTTTTAAAGCGACTTTATTGTAATCAATTAAAAGTTCTTCTAATTCCTCTTTTGTAAATTTATAGCTCATCTTTGATTACTAGTGGGGGCAAATTTATTAATAGTAAAAATTATCTAAAGCAAATAAAATTGTTTATTGATTTTTAAGAAGAGAAAGATTATTTTAAATTTCTTTTCATGGAACTATTAATAAAAGCAAAAATTAGTTAAATTTATTATATTTTGATAAAAAATAAAAATGTGGTATAATTTTATTGTTTTTAATTGTGCTCACAGCCACACCCGCATTCATGAGTGCCAGGTGGATCTGGTTCGCAACCTGTTTCCAAAATCTTAATTTTAAAAATTAGCGTTTTTCCGGCCATTGGGTGGTTCATATCAAGCGTTACAAACTCATCGTCGACCTCCTTAATCCAGATCATAGATTGTGCCCCATTAGCATCAAATGCGTTCAACATCATCCCTGGTTCAGGTTCAATATCTTTTGGAAGTTGATCTCTGGAAATAACTTGAATTAATTGTGGATCGACTTCACCATAAGCTTCAGAAGCTTTTAAAGTAATAGTAAATTCATCTCCAACTTCTTTACCCACAATTGAATTATCAAAACCTCGAATTAATAAACCAGCACCAACTTCAAACTTCATTGGCTTTCCCCCTTGAAGTTCCGTACTATCAAATATTGTTCGATCTTCTAATCGCCCTTCGTATTCTACTTTAATTATATCGCCCTTCTTAATAACCATTTTGGATTCCAACTTTTTAGATATTAATAAAATAATGGAAATAATGTTTATTACTTAATGGTTTATTTTTTAAAAATTCTAATTTTAAAAATGGGAGAAATTTATCAAATAAAAAAATAGTAATAAAGTGGTTGCTGCTGTAATTGTATTTCTATTTATAGGTTTTCACCTATTACAAAAACAAATAAATCTGAAAGAACTGATTGCATTTATTTTATAATATCTGTTATAAAACAAGTTTCCATTATTTTAACTCCTTTGATTACAGATATTTTCTCTTCAATTAAAGGGTTAAACTGTTCAATAGTAGGAATCTCCACTTTTATAAAAAGACCACAATTTCCACTTAAGCGCCAAATATCTGTAATCTCTTCAATTGCTTTTAATTCTTTCATTATATTTTTCATCTCCTTAAAATCAGGTTCAATTTTAACAGTGGCTCTAGTTTGTGGTTTAGAATTTGTACTATATTCTATAGTAAAACTTTTTATTATACCATCCTCCTTCAACTTATTAACCCGCCTTCGAACCGTAGCTTCTGTTTTTCCTACTCGTTCAGAAATGGCTTTAAATGATATTCTACTATTTTCCTTCAATTCTTCTAAGATTTTTTCATCGATTGCATCCAATATAATTTTCAACCTCTTCTAAATATATTTAATATTTTATTAAAATGATCTATTTTATATATTAATTGTGATATTTAGTTAATTATTTGTTTGCTTTTTAGTATTTAAATTTTTATTTTTTACTTGAAATTTTCGAAAAAAAGCGATTTTGGTTGATATGTATTATATTTATATAATAATTTGAAAATTGATATTGTTAAAATAATCAAATATTTAGTATGTTATTACCAAATTAATAATTTTAAAAATTTTCTTATCAAAACTCTCAAATACATAGACATCTATAACTATTCATATTACCACTATCAAGATAAACATAATTTTAAAAAAAAATATGAATATGGATTATTTTCTCGGTTTAGATTGTTCAACTCAAAGTTTAACGGCCGTTCTCATAAATCTTAGCAAAAATGAAGTTATCATTAGGTATAGTATTAATTTTGACGAAAAACTACCACATTACAACACCCAAAATGGCGTTCTTAGTTCAAATGCCGGTAAAGTTGTTCACTCGAATCCATTAATGTGGGTAGAAGCTTTAGAATTATTATTTAAAGCGCTTGTTCAAAAAAGATTACCTTTAAACGAAATAAAAGCAATCTCTGGCTCAGGTCAGCAACATGGAACGGTCTATTTAAATAATTCTTTCGAACCAACTCTAAAAAATTTAGATTCTGAAAAACCTTTAGTAGATCAATTACAGAAAATTTTTACAAGAGAAACTAGTCCAATCTGGATGGATTCAAGCACAACCAAGCAATGCGAAGAAATTCGCCTTAAATTAGGAGGATTAGAACCTACAATAAATATAACTGGTTCAAATACTTTTGAGAGATTTTCTGGACCGCAAATTAGAAAATTTTACGAACAAAATTACGATGATTATATTCAAACTTCAACGATTCATCTTGTAAGCTCTTTTCTATCTTCGATATTACTAGGTAAAAGTTCACCAATCGACCATGGAGATGGAGCGGGTATGAATTTAATGAACATTAGAACTAAACAATGGGACGATAAGGCTTTAGATGCTACTGCTCCAGATTTGAGACAAAAATTACCGGCTCTTACTAATTCTTATGATATTATAGGGAAAATATCTCCTTTTTTTGTGGAAAGATTTGGTTTTTCTCCAGAAACCATCCTAGTTGCATGGTCAGGAGATAATCCTAATAGTTTAATTGGTGTTGGTCTTACAGAGAAGGGTAAAGCCGCAATTAGCTTAGGTACAAGTGATACTTATTTTAGTTTTATGAAAAACTTATCATTTGATATGTTGGGAGAAGGACATGTGTTTACAGCGCCTACAGGAGATTTTATGAGTTTAATCTGTTTTAAAAATGGGTCTTTAGCGAGAGAAGCTATTAAAGATAAATTCAATCTAAATTGGGAAGATTTTGGCGAAATCTTAAGAAAAACGCCCCCAGGGAATTTTGGTAAAATTATGTTACCATATTTCTTGCCTGAAATAGTACCCTTAGTTTTAGAGCCGACTGTTTATCGATTTGGTTTTGGTGAGAATGATATGCAAGGTAATGTCCGAGGGATCATAGAGGCCCAATTTCTGTCAATGAGACTGCATTCTGAGTGGATCCAAGAGCAAACTCAAGAGATTTATGCCACAGGAGGAGCGTCTGTTAATAAAGAAATATTGCAAATCGCATCGAACATATTTAATACTAAAATTTACCAATTTGAAACTACTAATTCCGCAGCATTAGGTGCAGCACTTAGAAGCGCTAAAACCTATTATGATTCTATAAATGAAAGGATTAATTGGACTGAATTAGTAAATCGCTTTCTAAAAATCCAAGATAATTATATAATACAACCGAATAATAAGTATAAAAAATTATACGATGATATGCTCGAAGTGTATAGGAAATATGAAAAATTTATCTTAAAGAATGGAGAAGATCCAGAACAATTTCGGAAAGATTTTGTAAAAAAGTATTTTGGAAATTAAATATGTAAAAATCTTAAAAAGTAATAGAAATAAAAAAAAAATAATAAAAGTGAGATAAAAATGTCTTTAAAATTCCTTGAAAATGAAAGAAACAAAAAAATATTCATTGCTATTATTATCATAGCACTGGTTATTACTTTTGCTACTCTCATCTCTGTAGCAGTTACTAATTTCATCCCCCCAGATGATAACGGAGGAGGATGATCTTGCTTAGCCATTTGTTATCAAAAAATATTTTTAAACATTAATAATAAAATAAAGGATGACTTTTGCGAGAAAATTCTAGTCGCAAAACGACTTACCCCGCAAGGGTAAAAAGAAAAAAAATAATATAGTATGAAATAGTATGAAATATTTATTAATTTATTAATTAACAAAATTCTTATAAGTGCCTAAAACCTCTTAAATTACACGATTTTGTTTAATGGTGTAAAAAATGTCAAAACAAACTCCCGAGAATGTTAAAGAATCTCTACGTTCGATTGGTTTAACGGATTACGAGATATCAATATATTTAACTTTAATTTCAAAAGGACCTATGGACGCGAGAGAGCTTTCTGAAGCCTCAAGAGTTCCATATTCTCGAATTTATAACATTTTAACTCAATTAGAAAAAGATAAAATGTGGATTTTAAAAGAGGAAGAATCAAGACCGTCGAGATATTTTGCAAAAAGCCCTGATGAAGCTTTGGTAATCGCAAAGAAACAATACAGCGATAATTTTGACGGGTATTCAGACGCAATTATTCGTGAGCTTACCCCCATTTACGAATCTCACGATACACCGATAAAAGTTGCCTTATATATTCACCGGGGAAGAGATGTTTGTATTAATAGAGCTTTAACTTTAATAAATACAGCAAAAATGGCACTATACTTTGTCGCACAAGATTACGAATTTTTAGATGTGTTTTACGAGGAAATAAAAAAAGCAAGAGCTCGAGGAGTCACAGATATTAGATTATTAGTCGAAGAAGTAATAGTAAAGGACAAAAAATTTAAAGAAATCCTCGAAAAATACGATCAAATCGCTGAAATTCGTTCCCGTGATCAAGTTTTTGGGACTAGCTTGGTAATGGACGAAGGGGAAGATGCTTTTATAATTTTGACACAAGACATTTTTAAAAAGTTATCGTATTTTGGTGTTATGGCCGATCATATCGCTTTTGGACCAGCTAGCAATTTTTATT
>JABUBM010000071.1_pt1 | contig 21897 bp, 17 predicted proteins | sample 7240321 | NCBI WGS metagenome assembly JABUBM01 (sample SAMN07256344, study PRJNA390944) | subsurface metagenome | isolation source: Methane hydrate marine sediment | place: Pacific Ocean: Eastern North Pacific, ODP site 1244 | collected 2002
TGTTATATTCTGCCTGTTGGCAGCGTAGCTCAGTGGTAGAGCAGAGGACTCATAAGCCTTTGGTCGTGGGTTCAAATCCCTCCGCTGCCACCGCTTTTTGAGCGTGTTTTCCGCCCCCGCTGACCTCTCCGCCGAATTTTGCTTAACAAATTTGCTTAACTTTTTCTCGTGCTTTACCATAGCTGCCTCCTTTTTAAACTTAATTAGTGTGTCGAAATATGCCATATTTTCTCCGCCCGGTCAAGATAACGCCTTACCTGATAGGAATCCGGCGGGAATTCCCAGCCATACCTGTCTTTAAGAATCTCGCCTGCTTCTATCAGCAATCCCTTCTTTCCCTTCTGCCCTCTCTTCCTGCGCTCCACGATTGCATTGTGATAAGCAAGGAGCGTCTGCCAGTACAGCCATTCCTTCCTGTTCTTCCGTTTGGGATTATATGAAGTGATTGTGCCGGGAATTTTCCACATATCTATTTTGCCCGGCAGCAGGCCCATCATTTCACCTATTTCCCGCCACTTTCTGAGACTTAACTCTTCTACTGGATGAATTAGTATATGGTAGCCCCCCAATGGAGCAATCAGGTAGTTGGGGAAACGTAGTTCAAATTCTTCAGGTATATTTCCTACTAGTAGTACAAGTCGTAAGGCAGTAGCTGCCCAATCCGGCACATTTAATTCTTTGGCCAGAGTTATTACTTCCTTATCCAAAGGAACCGCATTGTCAAGTGGTAACGGTGCATGAATCTGTATAAATTCCGGACTTGCTTCATACTCAAAGTCGATTAGTCCCGACCACTGTTCATACTGAAACCCAAACGTCCCTTTCATCTTCTCACCTTTAGTTTGCCTAAAGTGCTCCCTGTACCAAGCTAGAGCTTCCTTCTCACTGGGCAGCCCCTCTTCAGGGATACCCAAGCGCTCTCTCACACCGATGATTGCAGTTTTGTGCAACATCTTTTCCTCCTATCGTACAATTTTACCTCGTGATATTCTAGAAGTAAAGCTGTAATTATACGATGAGGAGGCGCAAAAATGGAAGAACGATACCCGCCAAAGCGTCCGGGCAGACCCAGGGTTGAAGTAGATTATGCCCTAGTTTTGCGGTTGCGAGACAGGGAAAATCTGGGATGGTCGAGGGGGGCAGAAGTGTATAGGAGACGAACCGGCCAGTGGATATCAAAGGACACTTTCAAGAGAAGATATCGTGAGGCCAAAGCCATGAAGTCACCACTGGAACGAGTCATTGAAGAACTGGAATGGAAGCTAAAGACGCGTGGGACAACAGAAGGACGGTGGTAGACTATCGGCACCTGTTCCTGCAGTCAAGGCAGGCGATGGAGGTATCGCCGGGCACCCTGAGTTTTTACAGGGTGAAGCTTGGCAGATTCCTGTCCGAACTGGATGCCGATACTGCTAAACGGCAGGATATTGAGGCGTTTCTGCTTCAGTTTAAGAATCCCGGTAACCGGCATGCCTATTACCGGGCAGTTAAAACCTTTTATAACTGGCGTGCGGAAACGTTTGGACTGCCCAGTCCTATGAAGCATATGCGTGCTCCCAAGCTGGGCAAGCTGATTTTGCCCAGCTTGACACGTGAGCAAGTATTAACGCTACTAGATATACTCGATAATGTTAGAGATAAAGCGATTATCTCCCTGTTTACTGAAAGTGGGCTCAGACTCTCAGAGCTTGCCAGCATACAGACTGATAACATCAACTGGACGAATCGGACTATCCGGGTAATTGGCAAAGGCCGCAAAGAAGCAGTGGCTCCCTTCGGACCCTTAACTGAGAGCTACTTGCGTGCGTGGCTCGGTGAATACAAGGCGGATGGCAATATATGGGGTCTTAATACATGGGGTATCTCATCCATGCTGCGAAGGCTAAAGCAAGTTACCGGACTTCCCTGTAATCCGCACACCTTCAGGCGGACCTTTGCCTGCCTGCTGAGAAAAGCTGGTGTAGATACCATGACAATAAAGGAGCTGGGTCGATGGGAATCTTTAGAGATGGTACAGAGATATACCCGCTCTGTAACCTTTGACGACAGCCTGAAGTTCTACAAGGCACCGCTTGAAGAGGGTGAAAATGCAGACGCATAGGAAAGATGTCTTCGCCTGTCAGCAAGCTACCCCTGTTCCTCCAATTCTAGCATCTTTCCGTACTTAATAAGGTCGAGATCAATCCCTCACCCCTATTTCTTGCCTATGAGGTAACAAAACAAGCAATTATTACTATTAGTAGCACTACAATGCGCGAAACTCGTACTTAAAATGGCTGGATGAGCGGGCGTTTGTATTAATTGCACTTTGAGCTTGGCAATGAAGTGATCAAGAGCGATACTCGTTTTTAAAGGTAGAGATGTATTTCGCAAAATCAGCTAACGAAGGAAGCAATTTAAGAAAATCGCTCTCAAATGACTCAGGGTTAATCTTTGCCAATTGAAGATAATCGTAGCCCATGAACTTCCTTAGCAGCCATCTACCTGGATTCGCTCGATAATATTCAAAAAATGCATGCATGCTTATACTACCATGCCCAACTGTGAACTTGCCTTTATGTAGGATATGAATGGCTCCATCGTCATCTATCGTGTAATGAGCTGATAAATAAAGGTTCGGTTGCGTAGGGATTGACATTTCGAAATTAATAAGCAACTGACTAAATTGAGTATAACTACTATCCTCTAGAGTAATGGGAATCCACCAACGTCCTAATTCATTTGTTCTATCAAGATGCCCTATTAATAAAGTACCGTGTTCTGTGGAAAAGCTGAATGTATCACATATTTCGAAGCCACTCGGATATCCCCATTCCTCTTCATAGTGGCTTGACGAGTGTATTCTTAGGGCTTGCAGGAATGAATCATGGAAACTATGTAATTCAGAGCTTGTCAGATAACGCATACTTTACCTCACTCGTGAAGTACTACTTGGGCTACATCAGCCATTTCAGTTGATGAATCTTCGGAAATCGCCAAGAGTTCACCCATCCATTATACACCCAAGGAACCTCATTCATTACAGACTTTATAAGTAAATTACAATCATATCGGCAGAAATATATGCTCCCAACAAAACGCCCTAATGTTCACTTTGCTTCACGGTTCATAGATGGGACTAGTCGTAGGCAAAGGTCACTCTGAAGGTATTCCCGGCTATGGGCTCCATAAGCATCTTTGGAGGATGTCCCTTCGGCCAAGGCGCTTTCTTATTCTTGATTAGCCATTTCCCTATGTCTTTGCTTATCAATTCTCGGCATTCACGGCCCCAAAACGAGGGCTTATTAGTGTTTATCGAAATACTTGTTCCTTCGCCTTCGAGTTCCAGAAGCACATCTCTCCAAGTACGCTTGAAGCAGAGGTCTCTGTCTGTAATCGTTAGCCTAAGACCGTATCCTGCACCATTTGGGTAGTGTTTGCCATTATTCCAGGCCGTTACAATCATTAAACTTCTCCATCGGTACAATCGTTATAGTAGTATAGCTATCTCTGATAAGTTGCACAAGCCGCTATCTTGTGCAATAAGGCAACATTTCAAGCTTTTATTCAACCCAGACCACCACAGAAAGCATCGGGTTACCCTGTCAGTCACAATATGTGCAATGTTTATTCCAAGTAGCCCTTCAATTTCCGGCTTCGGCTAGGGTGACGCAGTCTCCTCAGGGCTTTCTCTTCAATCTGGCGGATCCTTTCCCTAGTTAAATTGAACTCTCGGCCCACTTCTTCCAATGTGCGATTTCTGTCGTCCTCGAGGCCAAATCTCAGCGTGAGCACTCTTTGCTCACGGGGGGTTAGAGTTGAGAGCACTTCATCAATCTGTTCCTTGAGTAATTGTTTAGAGACGACATCAAACGGTGATAAGACACCTTGGTCCTCGATAAGATCACTTAAGTAGATGCCTTCCTCCTGGCCTATAGACGACTCCAGCGATACTGGTAGTCGTGCCACTTTGACTATTTCTTTAACTTTGTCCGAAGATATTCCCATTTGCTCAGATATTTCTGTATAAGTTGGCCCACGCCCGTATTCCTGAGATAGTTGGACACTTGTTTTCAGCAGCTGGTTAATGTTCTCAAGCATGTGAACCGGAACACGAATAGTTCGAGCCTGATTGGCTATGACCCGCTGAATCTTCTGAAAAATCCACCAGTGGGCATATTGCATAAACCTAACGCTAAGAGTTGGTTGGAACCTTTCTGCTGCTTCAATTAATCCAAGATTACCCTCTTGTACGAGGTCATCACGTGGCAAGCCTACATCTTTATTAAAATGTTTATTAACAATATCCAGTACTAACCATATATGGGACTCTATGATTCTGTTAAATGCTTTTTCAGCCTCTGCCTTGATACTCATAATAAATGGTTGATAGTCATTTAATACAAACTCGGAGGAAGAATCGAGTGGGATAGATTTAATCAAGTTAGGTAGTTTACTGAGTGGAGTTTTGGGGTTAAATAAATTGATTACACTTTTTGGTAAAAGTTCTCTGTTGACTGCTAGTTCAAATAATTTGTCCTTAATATAGGTCGGTTCACGATTAATTGCTTTAGCAATTCTGCCTACTAGGGCAGGATTACCCTTACCAAACGCAATATTATTTAAGGTTTCCCCAAAAATAAAACCGAATAAATCTTCCAAACAGCAAGTCTCGCTATTATTTTGTTCAATTTTTTCGTCACGTTTCTTCTTAGAATATTGAATAAGTCGATAAAGTTCTATCATAATGTTGATCTTGTTTTCAGCATCATCCTCTATTATTGTGTCGCCGAGTTTGTCCAGCCCTGCGTGACGTCTTAATAATACAATTAGGTCGTGAGAACTACTTATTTCCTTAATGATTTGTGAGATTACAGTGGAACTCGCTTCAGGCATATTATCAATGATTCGTGAGATTGCAGCGGGACTCGCTTCAGGCATATTATCAATGAGTCGTGAGATTACAATGGGACTCGCTTCACGTATATCATCGAGGACACCTTCCGAAGTTAAAATCCCCCTTATATGTCTCAATTTGATGTACTTTCTCCATAATGCCCTTTCCTCAACCGCCGTTATATGCGGTATAGAGTCAATTTTATAGGAGTCACTTTGTTGCTCATTATTAGTTAACTGTTGTGAGTACTCCATCACTTCATGCCCCTAAATATCTTACCGGCTACCCTGATATCGGCATATTTCCCAGTGAATAACCCTCTTAACCATTGTATCATAATAGAAATTTGAGTTATTCGAGTATTAACTTGTAGAGCTAATTATAATAAGATACTATTCAATAGTAAATATTGTAAAAACATCATAAAATACTAGATGAGGGGCTTAGGTTCTTATCAAGAATATAACATATTTAGGTTACACCCATGGAAAATGTGAGAAAGTCAGAAATATCTGATTTACTTCGACCGTATCAGTGGAAGGGAGTGCATTTCCTCGTACGTCAGAATTCATGTCTTTTGGCAGATGAAATGGGGCTTGGAAAAACCGTTCAAGCAGCTGTAGCGTTGTCTTTGCTTATCCCCAAGAGCAAATACGGAAGAGTACTTATAGTCGTTCCGGCGGCATTACGGATTAATTGGGAAAAAGAAATCGATAAGTGGGCACCAAAATTATCAGTTCGTAGGCTTCGGGGTGACACCCAAGAGCGGTTTGCCAACTACAATTTGCCAATCAATGTATTAATTGCCTCCTACGAACAAATCAGACAGGACGCACTTTCACTTAGTAACATGGTTCGTTTTGATGTTGTGGTTTTAGATGAAGCTCAAAAGATAAAGAACATTCATTCTGAAACATCATTAGCCACACGAATTCTACAACGTGATAGGTCCTGGGCGATGACTGGAACACCAATTGAAAATAGTGTGAATGACCTATATGCCATATTTAGATTTGTTAAGTTAGGTCTTCTTAATCAGGCAATGAACAAGGTAGAAATACATAGACTGATGAAATCTTACTTTATGCGAAGGCGTAAAAAGAATGTGCTAAGGGAGATGCCACCAATCATATTGCAAGATATTCCAATTGAATTGTCCCTGCAACAAGAAAAGGCATACATGAACATCTGGAATAATCGCTATGAACTGATCAAAAAGGGGAGAAAACGTATAGTAAGTACTGACATATTTTCTGTTATAACCAAGCTGAAACAGATTTGCAACTACGATATTGAAAGTGGTGAATCTTCAAAAGTAGAGGCCTTGAAACTTATTGTCGATAATTTGTCGGGGAAAGAAGATAAACTTATTGTCTTTTCCCAATATGTGGAGACATTGAAGAAGATATCTGAAGATTTAGAAGGCAAAATTACACACGAAATATATCACGGCGGATTATCCGAAGATGCCAGGAATATGATAATTACAAGATTCCAGGAAGAGGAAGGGCCTAGGGTTCTGCTCATATCACTCAAAGCTGGCGGTATAGGATTAAACCTACAGGAGGCAAGCTCAATCGTGCTATTTGACCGCTGGTGGAATCCAGCCGTGGAAGAACAAGCAATACACAGAGCGCATAGATTTGGGAGAAAAAATCTTTTGCACGTATTTAGATTCACGGTGGTTGACTCAATAGAGGAGAGAATTGTCCATATTCTTGACGAGAAAAAGGCTCTCTTTGAACAATATGTAAATAAAGCGGAAACTGCGGTGATACCCAGTTTAGATTTGAATGATTTGATGAAAATAATAAATTTACAGGTAGATTAATTGGCTGTATACTTTTTGTAATGATATTTAAGTTATAATATTCCTACGTGTAGCAATAAAAATAATTAATTAGGAGGGTTGGATATGGCATATGATTACAAAGTTTTAGAGATAAAAAGAGTACCTCTGATAAATTTGGTAATAGGAAAGGGACAAGTACGTAAACATAATGTATCGAAAGAAATTAATGAATTGACGGATAGTATAAGGGTGATAGGACAGCTACACCCCATTGTCGTATGCGAGTCTGCCGACCAACCAGGTAAACTTGAAATTTTAACTGGGCAAAGGCGCTTCCTGGCGTGTAAAGAGCTAGGTCAAGATGATATATGGGCAATGATACTAGACCGCCCTGTACCTGATGTAGAGGCAAAGGTAATATCGTTTAGCGAGAATTTGGTAAAACGTGATCCGGATAAGGCGGATTATATAGACCTTTGTAACCATTTTTACAATATTTATGGAGATTTCAAGATTATTGCAGAGAAAACTGGATTAACCCCTGCCAAAGTAAGAAAGTATGTTAAATATGCCTCATTGAGTCCAGAACTTAAGGAAATGGTAGACAAGGGCTCAGGGAGTGGTAGCATAGACATGAGGACGGCACTAAGGATTCAAACAGCCCTGGAAAAGACAGGTGAGGTCAAACCAGATGTTGCAGTTGCTTTGGCAAATAAGATGCGGAGCATGATTTCACCCCACAAGGATAGAGTAGTGAAGGAAGCTGAAATAGGTGGAGTTACAACTATTGAGGAGGTTGATGAGGTTACTGAGGCTGTAAAGAAGGGTAAAACTTATGTAGAACTCAGGGTTAAAATAGATCAAGACACTAATAAAGCTCTATCCAAATATGCGCTAAGTGAGGGAATGAAGCGAGAGGATGCTGCCCAGTCTCTGATTACAGATGCCCTTGAATCCATGGGCCATTTGGAGGGCGAAGAATGAGAGGTATATCCGCAGAGGAATTACGCGATTTAATATTATCAGTTGGCACCCATAAACAAGAAAGGCCTCTATCGCCGATAGAAGTTGCCATGCTATTAGAGACTGCAATTGAATCAGGCACGACAATTGAACAAATATCTGACGAGATTTTGCTAGATTCAACTATGATTAATCGTTTCCTACGGTTATTGAATCTTGCTCTCGAAATACAACACGTAGTTGGCTGGAGAGGAAAATCTAGAGTATCATTTTCGACAGCTTCGGAAATTGCTCGTTTGGAAACGCCAGAGGAACAAGAGCTATTAGGAAAGGCTACACTCGAAAACCGATTATCTAAAAGAGAAGTCATACAGATTATTGAAGTTAGGAACAAGTTTAACAAACCTATTGGTGAGTGTGTCGAAGAAATCTTGAAAATGCGCCCACGGGTAATAAGACGGTATTTATTCATTGGTGCTATTAAGTCATTGGAACTACAGAATAAACTAAGCAAAATGTCACAAAAGGAAAGGGACATATTGTTTGATAATGTGGTTGCATTGAATCTGCCAGATTTACCTTCTTGGGATGGGCTGCTTGGGACAACTAGATTTACTCTGATCGGAAATGAGGACTTAAACCAGGCATTAAGCAACTTGCCAACCGATTTTGCAGAGAGCATTAATAATTTTTTGGAATCAAGCATCAAGTAGAATGAGCAGTTCACTTATTGACATATCTTGCAATGGCGCAATAAAGCTCGGCCAAAGTGTAACCTGTGATGGGTTCGTTTATAGGTATAAATATCGCGTCCAGACACATATTCACTATGACCATATGAATCATTTTAATAGCAGTAAGCATTTTCAAACACTAATCATGAGCGAAGCGACTAGATCATTGTTGGAAGTGAGACACGCTGACATATCGTATAGTACAAACATTATTTCACATCCTATCAATGGGACTTATGAATATGACGGTCTTATGATTGAATTCAAGTCAAGTAGTCATATGTTGGGGGCAGTGCAAGTAGCAGTGATTACGCAAGCAGGGGATAGGCTTGGTTATTCCGGTGATTTTAGCTGGCCATTGGAAGATGTCATAAAAGTTGAAAGTCTTGTGGTAGATAGTACTTATGGTAGTCCGGATGCAGTCCGCCACTATTCACAGGAAGATGCAAACGATTTTTTTAGGGAAATAGTTGTACAAAAAATAAAGAGTGGCCCAATTATTATTAAGGGACATCGAGGAACGCTTTATCGCGCATTTGAATTGTTGGATGGATTGGTTCAATGCCCAATTATTGCTAGTAGGAAGAAAATCAACGAGGCGAAAGTGTGCGAAAAGTACGGATACTGTATTTGTCCACTGATGGAGCTTGAGTTGCCGGACGTTCGGAAGTTAAGGAAAGAAGGCTCTTATATTGAGCTACGCTACATAGGTGAACAAGTACTATATGATCGAGGAGATATCACTATTGTAAATTTAACTGCTAGTTGGGTTCATGGTGTGAATCCTTTCTTAGAGCTCTCTGACTCATCATACCAGATTGCGATATCGGATCATGCGGATTTCAATGAGACATTAGAATATGTCCGAGAGACTGGGGCAAGGGACGTATTAACAGATAGTATACGTGGTAATCATGCATCTGAACTAGCCATCGCCATAACTAAGAAATTGGGAATCAAAGCAAAGCCAGCTAAACCAGTGTACAGTAGGGCTTGGGGTGTGTAAATAAAGAGCTACCCCTACAATCAGGAGACTACATTGGTTCGAAGGTTAGTTTCATTATCAATTCTGTTACTGTAGGGTTGCTATGTCCGAAGCGCAAGTACGCGTGGATGAAAAACAATCTATCTTTGTAGTGCAAGAGCATCATGCGCGTACTTTGCATTATGATTTTCGGCTAGAACGAGCTGGGGTTCTAAAAAGCTGGGCAGTCCCAAAAGGCATCCCTTTACAGAAAGGTACTAAACACCTTGCACTGGAGGTAGAGAACCACTCCTTGGATTACGCCGATTTTGAAGGTGTTATTGAAGAGAGACAATATGGAGCCGGCACAGTAAAAATCTGGGATAAAGGAACCTATGACGTTGAAGAATGGACGCCTGATAGGCTAGTATTTCACTTAAATGGTAGCCACCTCAAAGGGCAATATTGCCTTGTGAGGTTCAAGCGAGGCGGCGAACGGGGTTGGTTACTGTTTCGGTTATAGGCGTAATTGGGCTTCGATGGTCACGAGCGATCATACAGTGAGATAATCTGAGCTAAATAGAGAGCAACTTTGACACAAAGTGCAACTTCACTGAATACCAGTGGACATTTTTGAAGATTCTAACCCGTGGTCAATCTGCTCAACCACAAAATCGAATAAAGGTAAATTAGGATTCTCTTTCGTCATCTCCGAAATTAGACTCAATCCATCATCGATGTGCATTTTAATATATCTTGGGATATCGAAGTCGGTTTTGTATATGCCATAGTGTTGGCATACTATAGCAATATATACTTCAGAATAATCTCCAAATAGAACCTTAGCACTGTACTCCTTGCCTTTAGAATCTTGGATATTGCGAGGATCAAGCTTCCTCCCTTGTGCAACCGAATACGCGAAAGCTATTCGAGCAATGAGATTCTCCGGACCGAGACCTAACTTGGTCGTTAGTTCCCTAACGACTTCCCTATTCTTTTCTGAAGTTTTGATCGACCTAATCATTGCTAGTAACGCCTACAAATTCACTACTTTCAGTAAATAGCCTACCGGGGTCGACCTCTCTGAATTGCGAGGCTTCTTCACTTAAGTTGTCGATGATAAAAGTAGAATTAACATGTTGTGCTAGTAGTTCATACTCTTCCTTAACCAACTCCTTATTGAGTAGCGGTAATAGAATTACCTGCTTTGATATTTGGGGATAGAAACCGGTAATCACACTCCTCGAGTGCTTGTCGTCAAATTTCTGCAGGGGGCTATCTACTAAGACTGGAAAGTCAATTCCCGACTCTTCAACTAGAGCTTTCAATATTGCGGTCGCATATAATTGTTGTTCTCCTTTTGAAAGGTCATCCCTTGCTATCTCTTGGCCTCTACCGTCAATGAGATGGACGTCCATCATATTGCTGTCGATTTCAACGACTACCTTGTGAATGAAGCTTCTTTTGTGCATCAAAGTATTTATGCTTGAGAGTACCTTTCTTTCCAGAGAGTCCTTCTTCTCCATTTTGATTCTTTTTATGAAAGTGTCGAGTTCACTTATTAGACGGTTCGCTAACCGGTCTTTATCCTGGAATTCCTCATTCACTCTGATCTTCCTGGCTAATTCCTCGTACAGTTTCTCTTTTGAGTCTCTATCATTTTCTAGAGAACCCAAGCTTTGACTTAATGCCTGGGTTCCCTCGTCAGTATTCTGGATACGTACGTCCAACTTTGCCTTCTCTGTTCTATACTTCTTAATCAATGCGTCTGTCTCTATCACGTCTATGTTTGCTAACTTCCTAGACACGGTCGAGTAGTCCTGCCGATTGATTCTTATTAACCTGCTTACCGATCGTAATCTATCTCCATAAGTAGTTCTGAGATTAGAGAGCATAGCATCAAAGTTGTTTCTTTGCTCATTTGTGAAATCATGGAGAACTCTAACAGTTCTCTCGGCAGAATCTTGTTCTTCTTCAATAAGGTGTTTCCTGAGAAGACTACGCAACCTAGCGAGATCAATATCGATATCTAGAGATTGATTACCCGTATCATCCTTTAGGCTTTGAATTACTGTCTCAATCTTATCTTCCAGAAGGCTTTTGTCAATGCGCGACTTGCTCTGTTTTTCCTCAGCATCTACCTGCTTTTGTATGTCAGTCAAAATAGAACCGGCTATCGCGAAAGGTGCCAATTCCAACAGATCTTTGAACTCACTCATCAAAGATTTTCCTTCATCAGACAATCTTGTCCTTTCAGCTTGTAATTGCTTGATTTCAGACAATGTAATGTGGTTCCCCTCCCGTAAAAGCTTCTCCTGTAACTCATCTGATTTAGCTTTCAAAGCGGCCTTCTCACCTAAAAGCTTATCCCTACGTGATTCCTTACGCTTTATGGACTTTTTAAGCCGAGTAATTTCTTCACCTAAATCTCTGAATTGCACTTTTTCTACATCGTTCGCAGAATCTTTCCTGAAACGAATTCTAAGGTCATTTAGATTGCGCCTTAAGTCTTCGTATTTCTTAATTCCCAAAACTTCCGAATAAGCTTGGCTAAGAAGTTTCTTGTCTTCAATGGATTGCATTTCTGCTATTGTGACTATTCTCTCCGCATCGAAAAAGAAGAATTTTGCAATCTCCTTTGGCATTATGAAGTCTTGAATGAACAGCTGTTGCCCAACTTCATCAACCAGTTCGTTATCAGTGCCATCTATTTTAATTTCAAGAACGTCGTTCTCTTTATTGATGTTGCACCTTCTCGTAATCTGCATTGATTTACATTGAACTCCCGGCAGAGCTATATCTTTCAAATCTATGCTAACAGAGAATTCCACTTCTCCTCTAGACAATGCTTGCTTGTTCATGCAGGATGCTAGATATCCCTTGTACCCTCGACTCGCCAATATTTTGTCTTTATAAAACTTGTCTACCTCTTGCATTTGTTTACCGTAGAGGCACCAGACTAGTGATGTCAAAAACGTGGTCTTTCCAGATCCATTATCTCCACTGATAATGTAGACATTCTTACCGGGAACGGTCGGAAACATAATATGATTTGTCCCGTAATAGATTCTAAAATTCTTGATCTCAACCTTTTCTATATACATCGGTGAACTTCTGATATAGATATTCGTCCAATATATTTTCTATGTCCTTTTGTAACCCTCTTCTATTGACTAGGAGAATTCTATTCTTTTGTGCCATGAGCAGATTGTTGATTAGTTGGTAGTCTGACTCATAAGGCTTGCACGCCTTCTTAAGCAAAAGCTTTTCCGTACGAACATTTTCACCAATATCCTCGAATTCCATATCCTTCCCGTACGCTTCGTTGAGAACCTGAGACACATCATATTCGTAAATATGGTCTCTATGCCAAATAAGTTGAATAGTAACCAATTCTTGCCTCGTAATCAGATTTAACTCGGGTCTTTCTTTTCGTACGTTTGCTTCTGCCCTCAGTAATCTTTCCAGAATATACTTCCTCCATCTTGGCCAATAGGGGCCAAGACCTTCTCGGAAGTTCCTTCTAACGGGCATTCGATATTTCTCAGGTTCATAATTAGGGTCATCCCTATCAATAGTCTTAGCAAGCCAATTTCTCAATTCTAAGAGAGGTGTCATCCAGTCCTCTCCAGTTTCAATCAAGTTTTGCATGGTTTTATCACTCCTTACAACAGTACACACCCAGCAGCCAAATCTACTTCGGCCACACGCAGGGGTACTGATATCTGTAATGAGAGGGCAATCATTATTATCGCTTGCATTTCTATAAATATGAACCAAGTCGATATTGTTTGAGTGCCATGGAGACTCATTTTCTGCAAGGTACCACCATATCTGTTGAGTGGACAATTCCTTTATTGGAGCAAATACGTAAGCGTTTGGAAGAGTGTGTTTTCGCAGCCTCCTCCCCTTAATCTCATATCTCTTCATAGACCTTGCTCTTGTGCTACTCTCTTCTTCTCTCGTGCCCAATAAGATTATGACTTCTCCATACAGCGAAATCCTCTCTTGAATGTACCTCGTTGTTGGCCTAATTTTTAGTCTATCGGTACACCACCTGAATATACTATTTGGTGCTGGATAGCCCTTTCCAATGAGGTTAACCCAAAACGTGTCCTGCAAACTCGGCGTTGTATGAGTGACAGTTATCGGCATAGATTGCCTACTGGCGGCAATCTGGATTAATTCAAGTTGGTTCTCAACATAGCGAAGAATTTTTGGGTTTTCGACAAGAGTATTATTACATACTACGAAAATATGTCTGTGCCTTGAACTGGGTGGGAGTTTTTTCACTGAGTTCCAGACCAACTGTAGGAGCGTTGTAGAGTCTTTCCCTCCACTAAAAGCTACAACCCAAGGCCGGGAACTTTTATCATTGACATATTGGTCAAGGATATCGGTCTCTACATCGAGGATGCAGTCCTTCATGGTCATCTTCACGTTATCAACTCTATTACCAACTATTCTATTGCACTGCTCTCATTTTTACAAGACGGGGCTGGCAATAGGTGCGTCTGGCCCCCCCAGATTGGCTACTATAGATTCCAGACGCGGAGAAGTAGTAGAATATGGTTACAAAGTTTGTTTTGGGTTGAGCAAGACTTGCGGTTAGGAATGCGTCCTGAATATGTAAGAGCGGCACGGGTTATGTATCAGGAGGCGTGACGAATGAATAAAACTGGGAAACGCGGGCCGATACGTGTGGCCGATATCACAATTGCCCAACTCAGGCCGTGGCTCGTTTAAGACGGCTTGCTATACGATGGCACCATCCGGGGTTACCTTGGGAAGAACTATTGGCACTGAACACTCCGTCAAATTGTGCATTAAAAGCAGGTGGTAACTAAAGAAGCTGTCCGTTACTTTGCGTTCACTAACCTAACTTTTGAGCAAGCTCATGGGCCCAGCTATGGTACTCTCTGATTCTCTGTCTGTTAGCTTCATAATTCTCTGGAGCATGGTGCGCATCATCAGTTGTCTGAAAGGTCATCGTAACCCTGTCTATCAAGCTATTATCCACTCCACATTCAACAAGCATCTTTCTTGTTTTTGCAGAGTTCAAGTCACTTGACCTCCTTCTCATGCCATGAACTTTACAATATAGCTCACATGTGAGTTCTGCAACTACAATACGGATTTCCTCTTCAGCCTGCTGTAGCTTAACTGAACTGGCTGTAGCATCTTTCAGAATAGCATCCACTTCTTTCAAACGGTCTTTCCAATTTACCCATGAGATTTCTCTCAGATGAGGGCCGGATTCCGTATACCCAGTGATTTCATAGTATCGGCCGTTTATTGTGCGGCAGCCTTGGCAGACCCTTTCAATCCAACCTCTACTGTGTGACATTAAGACTACCTGCTTTCCCCGCTCAACCAGCTTACGCACAACTCCTATGAACTGAGTCTCATGCTCAGCGTCCCATGACTGTATTGGGTCATCGATGATTAAGAAATCAAAAGGCGATTCCCCTTTAAGATTACTAGCCACACTTACACACAGTCCGAGAGCATTTAACTTTGATTCACTTAATGAGGATACCGCACTTGTCAGATCCTTACCGTACGACCTGGCCTTAATACTAACTCGTCTGGCCTTAAGCTCTCCCGTCTTCGTTCGATCGATATCAAATCCATCGAAATGAACATCAGGATCACCTGTTGTCCTTATTTGCTCATACCAATCCATTACCTCAGATGTCATTTCACCCGTAATTGCTTGTAGCACTTTGGTTGCGACAAACTGGTCGACGGATTTTCGCAAGCTCTTAAGACCAGCCAGTATTTTTTCAATCTCAAGTTTCCTCTCCACATTTAAGCGCTGTTCAGTAAATTCAATAAGCACGCTGATATCTTCGGTACCTGCCAAAGTATCCAATTCATGTCTGAGAATCTGATCTGCATCAGAGATATCAGATACTCTTCTAGATATAGCTTCAGCATATGACCGGGCACTAGCAATATACTCAGTCAAGGCATCTCCAAGTACTCTTAGAAGTTCAATGTCCTCTTTCGACTCTTTCACAGAGATATCAACTCTGCTCAGTGCCTTCACAACACTTCCATAACATGCTTCAAGCTTTTCTTTCGATCCCTCAATCTCTGACATAGAGGTCTTAACTAGATTGAAATGTGACTCATACTTTGGGACGAGAATAGATTGAAGTTTATCTATGACTGACTTGAGCGACAGAAAAGCCGTGGATTTTTCTATATGGCGGTTGTGGTATGTAGTTAGCCGTGATTTCGACACCTCCAGGAGTTCGATTACTTCTTTATGCTTATTCCGCAATTCCTCATTGCGTTTTTTTTCATTTTCTAGACCCGAATGAACGTCTTGAACATGTATAATAAGCTCATCACTTATTTCTTGACCACAAAAAGGACATCTCTTTGAAGCCTTGTCAAGGAGTTTAACGCCAAGCTCAAAAAAGCTTGCCCGGTCGAAAATGTGTTGAATTGCAGCCAACGCAATGATCTCTGTATACTTCTGTGCAAACGGGTCAGCAAGGGAGTTTATGAAAAAGCTCTCATCTTCACTATTAGCCTGTGCCTCTGCCTCAGAAAAGTCTGGTAATGTGATACTACCCTCAAATATCTTAGCTATGGCTTCCTCTCGGATTCTGAGAAGATGAGGTAGGACGTTTTTTTCCTTAATTTCTAGTGGAACACGTTTTTTGCATTCGGACTCAGCAAGCCTGTATGCTTCAGCCAGTCCAGACACGCCTTTCTCCAGAGCTTTGTTAATTTTGGTCAAAGAAGTGTGCTTCGCTAAGCGAGCTTCAATGGCACCAACACTATTTAGAAATTGGTCAACCTCAGTTGGAATGCAAGCGTCTGGTTTCGTACATAGCGATATCACGTTTCGCTGAAAGAGATCCAGCCGTTCAAGCCCTAGCAAGCTTGCAAATCTTTGAAACCGCTCATCCGGCTTAGCCAGAATAAGATGCTTCAGCGCATGCTGAAGAATAAAAGGCCTCGGCACTTTTGAAAGTTCAACTGATAATGGCCAACTCTTAACTTCTTGGTCGCCAACAAATCTTTTTATGTTCTCATCCTCGTCTAAGACTACACGAAACTCGGTTTCAGTTTCGTCATCCTTTGTGAATACTGCTTTAATAAAAGGACTTTCTGATTCCGGTAGGTGTCGATTGCGGTATGAACCTCTGTACTCTTCCTTAGAACTTGCCGTTGCGACTTTGTAAGTTATCCCATACAGTAGCAGTTCAAAGGCTTCAGAAATGCTGGTCTTACCGTAGCTGTTTGGTGCATAAATTAGAGTAAGGCTATCATCGAACTCAATAATTCGCTCTTCGTTGAAACCACGAAAGCCTTGAATTGTAACGCTTTTAATCTTCACGATGTAAGGCCTCTAGAAGTATCTTGCCAAGCTCAGATTCCATCGACTGAACCGGGTCAACACCACGATGCGCTTGGATGATTCGTTTATGAATAGGGTCTGAAAGTTGTGCTAATAGCTCGTCCACAAAAACGTCTTCAGATGGTTGCTGATCGGTTACTTCGCTGCTCATATCCAATCTCCGAACAAAGGTTGATTTGCCCTTGACAAATTTCATAGATGTGTCATAGCTAAATTGTAGTCCTTCCTATTACCTTTTTCAATATTGAACCACGTTTAGCTCTCTGTCCTCTAAAAACCAGAATCTACCTTGTATCTCTTTATGCCTACGCTTGCAAACAGCAGATTTGCGGCTTAATTATGAATGGGAGGTGAGCGGAATCAAACAAAAAGAATACAAGCCACTTTGTTTATTTCGGAGAACAGATATTATCAGGTAGTGGAAGGTGTCCATGGTTCGTGTAGGACACGTGACAACTGGGAAAAGCTCTTAGCCGCTACTGAGTCCCGGCTGGCTCAATAACTCACTGCAAGGTAGCAACAGTTTACAACTTGCTCATATATATATCTCAAAAAGGGTTAGTAGCATACTGGATGCTACGCATCTAGGTCATCAAAAATGCTTCTTTCTTCGCCTCTCTCTAAAGAATCACTAATTGAATCTAAGTAACTTTCGTAATCCACTTCATGCTCGAAGTAGTTTTCGTTTAAGCGTTCAATAGACCCATCAATTTCGGAAAGACCTTCTTCAATCATTTCCACAGGCATACCGCGATAGAGAAACTCCTGATGATACGTTTCCAGAGCCGCTTTGAGGTGTTCGAAATGGGCATCTGGACTACTTAAGAAATCGTACTCCCACTCTGATTCCATGTCCTCTACAATTTCTACTATAGGTTTAATATCGGAAAATAGATCTTTGTTAACACGGTTGATAATCCTTGTGATTTCCGATTCATGTAGAATCTCTCTAAATTTCGTTATTTCCAGGAAGTCTGCATCCGGAATCGAGATAGCCAATTTTTCTATCGAGTCAACAAACTTAAGTCTCCATTCTTCAGGTAAATTATTATATCTGTGTAACGTTGCAATTACAGAAGCGCGTGGATCTGCATGGAGATAAGGACGAGGAGTACTTAATATCTCATAAAAAGTTAGGTGAAAGTCTGTGTATATCTTCAGAAAAGCTTGATCACACCTCGATGCAAGAAAGTTTAACACGCTATTTTCATTAGTCACATTATCAAGACGCTCGATAAACGTATTGTAATGGCTCGGGGGTATAATAACTTTAACACCTTCATAGTTTACATTACCGCAAGTTACTTCATTCATTAGTTTTTCAGTGGATGTTCCTGTTAAGTATATGTCGAGTAATTCTGGATCTTCTGCCACAATCGTCGCTACTGCGTCAGCTACCGTGGGATGCCTGAAGATCCATTGTGGTATACCTTCAATACGGATGTATCTCGTAAGACTACCATCCATGTGTACTAATGCCTCACGAATATCAGCAATATTCGTGCCAAGTAGGTGCATTGCATTTTCATCTTCATCATCTAGTTGTAGTGGACTCTTCAAAGAGCCTCCGTGCATATAGAGCAAAGTGAGGGCTGCACGATTTTTAGGGGATATTGATTTCACAATTTCAACTAGGAAAGGAAGTGGCTTTTCTGAGAAGTCAATCACTGAATCACGAGTAAGAACAAGGGTCTTGGTAAAAACACTATTACCCAGACGTCGAGCAATTTCGGGAAGGAAATGGCGACTTGCGGCAACATCATCTAAGTAGTGTTTAATTCGTTGTCGGAATGATTTATCTTGATCACCAAACTTTATGTGATTATATAAAATCTGTTTTTTTTCGTTGGGTGATAATTCTTGGACATTTATTATGACTTGGGAATCCTTTAGCAGAGGGAATGCATGTGTCTTCAAATCTGATGTAGCTGCATGATATATATAATCACGTGATGTAAATAGTATTCGAGCACCCTGCTGTATAGCCGCCCTCATGTGCGGGAAAATTCTATTCCATTCGTCTGTTGTACTACGTTGATATTGTGTTGTCCCAAAAGCATCATCTACCCAAAAAAATTGCTTTTCCTTAGGATTCCAATGACTTTGGAGATCATTAGCATTTCTAATTACAATCGTCGAACAGCCCCAATTGTCTAACGCGCCAAGAGATAAGGCAGCAGCTATTGTGGATTTACCAGATGCCGGTTCACCAAGAAGCAAGACAAATCCATGTTCTATAATTGCCCTCGCGCTTTTATTATAAGCCTCCGTAATAACAACTTTCTTTAGGTCCTCTCGCATAGATTCGAGTATTTCCTGAGCTTGATCATAAGCACGTTCATCTAGTATCTGACTGAGGTCACCTAACCCATAAACGCGAGGAACTAACATACGAAGCCTGGAACTTTCCCTAATCTTCTGTGCAATCCATTCCGTCCCAAAAAGAATAAAATTGTTTATCTTCGGTATTGATAAAAAGGCCTTGCGTATTTTTTCGTCTGTGGGGCCAGACACTCTGTGGTTTGTCATTAGAATATAGTTATCAGATAGTCCGTTGCGAGCAAGCCTACGTGCTTTCTTCAATTCATCTCTAAGACTGCTTAACGAAATTGACTTATCCCTAGAGGATGTGAATTTACACTGAACTGTAAACGCTCCAGATATATTAACACCAGCTTTACTTTTCCAGGTTCCATGAAATGCGCCATCTCTACCACCGTCTTTTACTGAACTAAACGACTGAACCGTCTGACCCAATATATCGCTAATGATAGTTACGCAAAGGTCTTGGAACGCTTTCCACCCAAGCGTATTAAGTTCATAACTGATTTCCTGAGCCTGTATTGATGTATGCGTCATTTTAATATCCTGAAAACTGCTTTAGGATTAATTTGATATTCTAATTATGGCTATCGTAGCTTCTAAGTTGAATTCTTGCACGATAATTATTCATCTATACTGGTTTGTTGCCTTGGGATTGTGTCAGATTCAATGTCAGAAATCTCTCTAGTATCTGCTCCTCCGTGAGTGAATAAGGCCAGTCATAGTATTTCAAGAGAACTCGGTCAAGTTTATTATGAGTGTGATCAAACTCTTCAATATCATCAAGGCTGATAATGTATTCTGGTCCATCAGAGTAGACCTCCGAATATCACAAATTGTGCGCTTTGTAGATTATAGCATTAGAGGCACCCGTCATGCATCGGTGATGATGGTGTAACAACAAAACATCGCATTGTTATCCTGCTATTCTAGAGCGGACTAAAAGCCAAAATATGTGGCGACGAATGGCTCAAGGCCTATAGTGGGTATTATGCTTGTCCCCATCCGCTTTGTCGGGCTATAGGTTATATTGGTAATATCTTTGAAGTTCTTTCGTTGTTTCTTTGTGAAAGTTTTCTTTAAGAAAGCACAATTCCTCCACAATTCTTTCTGAAGCCTTCGTTTCTAAAATTTTCTTTTTAACTTTTATTAAGGACATTTCAGACAAAATTTACATTATACCCTTACTATAATAAGAAAAAATATAATAACCACTAGAGCTATAATAGGGAAGTATAATGGTTGGAAAAGATATTATAGGAACTACATTATATCCTTGGTGCTATAATAGCACAGACATAATGATTTCAGGTAAAAGTGGGCATTATAATGTAAGTTAAACTTACGCTAACAGTCGCTTGCCTTAGCTTACCTTATTTGATTTGGAGTTTGACTCACCTTGGTTTAGCCATTAATTACTTCCCATGAAAGCATCCATTTTCCGCTTAGTAAGCCCATTTAGCATATATACATATATAGCCATACATAGCATATAATAGCTATATACTGCATAATGCCTATATAGCCTATATAGCCTATATAGCCTATATAGCCTTTATACTTCCTATATAAGAGCTGACCCGCTGCCGGAGCTGCTGAGCATTCTTGCCAATAGACCTAATATTAGTAATAGACTTAATGATTTGGTACATAATATCAGTAGGTCTATTAGTAGCAGAGACAGACCTCATAATAATGTGATACATAATACAGTGAGACAGTAAGTAGGTAGGTGACTGGGTAAGTGAGTGGGCAATTCGCCTCCTACAAATAGGCCCAGAGTCGTATTCCTACTAAATTGGCCTACCGGGGAAGAGCCAAATCCCTTCTCAAAAGTTGCCCTGGTAGATTTCACGAGAGAGGTGCCTTGTAGAACTTCAAGCTGTCATTGAACGTTACAGACCGTGTGTATCTCTGCACCATCTCTAGGCTCTCCCACCTGCCCAGGTCCTTGATAGTCATCACGTCAAGCCCGGACTTCCTGAGCAGGCAGGCAAAGGTACGACGGAAGGTGTGAGGATTACAGGGGAGTCCAGTGTATGACTCCAGCCTCCTGAGCATAGATATGATGCCCCATTTATTAAGACCCCAGATATTACCATTTGGCTGATATTCACTAAGCCAGGCTACTAGATATTGCTCAGTCTTGCTACCAAATGGGGCAAGCGCTTCTTTTCGTCCTTTCCCCATAATTTTCACCGTACACATCTCCCAGTCTATATCTCGAAGTTTGATATTGGCTAGTTCGGAAAGACGGAGTCCGCTCTCGGTAAACAGAGAGATAATAGCTTTGTCGCGGGCGTTATCCACCGTATTAAGAAGATAGGATACCTGCTCCCGCGTTAGGCTTGGCAGTATCAGCTTGCTGAGCTTCGGTGCTCTTAGGCGTTCCACAGGACTGGGCAGGGCAAAGGTCTCCTCCCGCCAGTTATAGAGGGTCTTGATTGCCCGGTAGTAGGCGTGACGGTTACCGGCGTTGCCAAACTGGAGCAAAAATAGCTCAATATCCTGCCTCCGGGCGGTGTCGGCATTTACGTCGTTAAGGAACCTGCCCAGCTTTATGCGATAGAATTGCTCAGTTCCTGGGGATACCTCCATCACTTTCCGCGACTGGAGAAAGAGGGTGAGGTAATCGTACTTGGTCTTGGTGCGCCTGCTGTAACTGGCCAGGGTTTCAAGGAGCCTTTTTGAGGGAGGGCGATTTCCGTGTTTTACCTGGGAGATATAGGCTTTGCTTAATTTGCTTAACTCGGAAATTTCAGTCACGCTCAGGTTGTTAAGCAATTGTAGCGGGTCCGAGGACTCATAAGCCTTTGGTCGTGGGTTCAAATCCCTCCGCTGCCACGATAGATAGGGGGGAAGGCTTCT
>JABUBM010000072.1_pt1 | contig 21745 bp, 20 predicted proteins | sample 7240321 | NCBI WGS metagenome assembly JABUBM01 (sample SAMN07256344, study PRJNA390944) | subsurface metagenome | isolation source: Methane hydrate marine sediment | place: Pacific Ocean: Eastern North Pacific, ODP site 1244 | collected 2002
TAACCGGTTCCCTGTCAGAAGGATAATGATTAATAATTGAATCAGGAATACCAATCCTCTCCACTAAGCCTTTGGCCAGTACTGACTCATCAGTCATGTCGAATAACTGATATTTTATAGATGAACTGCCACTATTTACCACTAAAACTTTCATTTTATTCTTAATCTCCTTTTGTACAGATTTTTATTTTTTTATTACTTGCTTTCCTATTTCTTTGCTTTTAAATCTTTAGCAATATCAAACCCCAAGAGTAATGCTTTTTCATTTACTTCCTTTGCCTTAACTGGAACCCTAGAACTTACTGCCTTTTGAATAGCTTCTTTGGAAACCACTCCAGTTAAGCCTACAATTATACCTAATGAAATAATATTGGTAACCAACTTTGTTCCAAATATTTTTTGAGCTGTTTCCGTAATGGGGAATAAATATATTTTATTTGAGATATTGGGGACCTCTGTTACTAATGTAGAATCAGCAACTAAGATACCGTCTTTGTTTAAATTTTTGACATATTTATCACAAGCAGTCTGAGTTAGAGCTAAAAGAATATCCGATTTTATTACTTTAGGATAATCTATCGTATTATTACTTATAACCACTTCTGATCTACTAGCTCCTCCTCGGGCTTCCGGCCCGTAAGACTGGCTTTGAACAGCTTCTTTTCCATCATATATACCGGCTGCTTCGGCTAAAATTATACCGGCTAAAATTAGTCCCTGGCCTCCGGATCCGCTTAAACATATTTCAATCCTTTCTTTCATTACTTATTGCCTCCCCTTTCCTGAGCTTTTTTGATAATCTCTTCATATAATTCAGTATAGTCTGGTCTATCTTTGCTTAAAAACTCGCCTATAGCATATTTTTCCTTTTTTTCATCAGGGGAAAGTCCTTCCCATACTTTTTTGGAAACAGTTATATCTTTTATCCACTTTAACATATCTACCGGTGATTTCATTTTGTTCATTTTACCGTAAGATACGGGGCAATCAGATATTATTTCTACTACTGAAAACCCTTTTTTATCTAAAGCCTTTTTTATTAAAGAGGTCGATTGTCGAGGATTATAAACTGTTCCTCGGGCCACATAACTTGCACCTGCTGCAATAGCCAGTTCAGCCAAATCAAAAGATTGATCAATATTTCCATAAGGTGCAGTAGAACCAAATTTACCGGTAGGAGTAAGAGGCGAATATTGACCTCCGGTCATCCCATATATCATATTATTAATAATTATAGCAGTTAAATCGATATTACGCCGCGCGGCGTGGATAAAATGGTTTCCTCCAATAGCCGAACAATCTCCATCTCCCATAACTACTATTACTTTTAAATTAGGGTTGGCCATTTTTATACCAGTAGCGAAAGGCAAAGCTCTACCGTGGGTAGTATTCATGGTACAAAAATCTACATATCCGGTAATTCGACTGGAACAACCTATACCAGAAACCGCTACAATTTTATCTTTATCCCAATTTAAATCATCTATGGCTCGTAGTATAGCACCTAATACAATGCCGTTTCCACATCCTGGGCACCATATATTGGGAAACATCTCTTCTCTAATATAATTATCAATTACTGTCCTCATTTCTTTGTCTCCTCCCGAATCTTCCCTAATATCTCTATGGGATTAATTAATTCACCATCTACCCGGCCATAAGGTACAACTCTACATTTTCCTTGAGCAGCTCTCTCTACTTCTAAAACCATTTGACCTAAATTCATTTCCGGAATTACAATTAAATCTACCTGTTGAGCCAATCTGTTTACTTCTTCAAAACAGAAAGGCCAAATAGTTAATAATTTTAATAAACCTACTTTTAACCCTTCTTCTCGAGCTAATTTTACCGTTCTCTCAGCAGCTCTTGCTACTGAACCATAGGCAATTAAAGCAATTTTAGCATCATCTAAAAAATATTTTTCGTTAATTATTATATCTTTAATATTATCCTGAATCTTATTATGTAAACGCCTTATAAAAGCATCTATTTCTTGGGAGTCAGAAGTGGGTAAACCTTTATAATTATGAATCAAACCGGTTATATGATAACGGTATCCTTCTCCAAAGTTGGCCATAGGAGGAACTCCGTCTTCATCAGGTTTAAAAGGTAAGTATTCTTCAGGGGGAACGGTAGGTTTTTTTCGGTTTATCACTTCAATATCTTCCGGAGCAGGAATTTCTACCTTTTCCCGCATATGGGCGATTACTTCATCCAGGAGTAAAATAACTGGTATTCTATATTTTTCACTAAAATTAAATGCTTTGATAGTCAAGGTAAGTATCTCATTAACGGTAGAAGGAGCAAGAGCTATAATGGGGTGATCTCCATGAGTTCCCCACCTTGCCTGCATCATATCACCCTGAGAGGGTTTAGTGGGTAACCCGGTGCTTGGCCCTCCTCTTTGAGCGTTAACTACTACACAGGGTATCTCGTTAATAATAGCAAAACCTAAATTTTCTTGTTTCAAGCACATTCCGGGACCAGAAGTAGCAGTCAGAGATTTTAGTCCAGCTATAGAAGCACCAATTACCGCTGCCATACTGGCAATTTCATCCTCCATCTGTATAAATTTTCCGCCAATTTTAGGTAATTTACGAGCCATATTTTCAGCTATTTCCGAAGAGGGAGTTATGGGGTAACCAGCAAAAAATTTAACTCCGGCCAATAATGCTCCTTCAGCACATGCTTCATTTCCCTGTAATAATTTTATATTTTTTTTCTTTTTTAAATTATTCATCTTTCTCCTCCACTCCTTCCACGGTAATAGCAAAATCCGGGCATCTTAACTCACAAAGACCGCATTTTATACAGGCATCAATATTTTCAGGAATAGGTTTCTCTTGATCATCAGGGACTAATACATCCTTGGGGCAAAATTCAATACAGATACCACATGATTTACACCATTCTCTGCGAACTGATATCTTTACTGAATTATTTTGATAAACTTCTAATATTTTTTTTTGCTTCATATCTTTTCTAATATGCCTCCTTCTCTTTTAATATCTAAAATGGCTAATTTTAACATACTCATAGAGCCTTTGTCGGGAACGTAAACAAATTCGATGAGGGGAATTTGAGGAGAAATTAATTTTTCCACTTCTTTCTTTCGTCCAGGAGATGTTATTACAATATCTGTGTTTATCAAGAATTTCTTTACTTCATTTGTATCATGAGAGATGGTAAATTTAAAACTTGAGAATTTTATTCCTGCCTGTCTTATGGATTGGAAAACTCTTTGGGCAAACTTATCGGTAATACATACCAAACCAATACTTTTATCTTTGGAAGATAAGTGAGCAATGTTTACCATAGTTTCCATTAGAGGATCTAAGGCGATGGCGAGGACTCTCTGCTTTTGATCGGCAAGATATTTTTTAACTTCATCATAATGAAAAAAGGTAGTAACTACTAAATCTATAGATTTAATCCTTTCTCTAAAAATATCTGGTTCATTATAAATCTCGTCTATTAATATGGGAATTATGGATATACCGGTTCCTAATTCTATCCCTTTGGAAAAAAAATACAATTGTTCCTGATTACATTCAATAAAAGCTATATTAATGTTTTTTAATAATTTTTCCTTTTCTTCTATTCTCTTATTTACTATTTTTCTGAACTCGCCTAACTCAAAATTTAACTCCAGGGCTTCATTAATAGTAACATCAATAATCTCTTCTATTTTTGATAGATTATTATTCGTTTTAGATTTGGTAAACTTAGAGGTTTTCGGATTAGGGAAGGTTCCCCTCCCCGGGATAGATAGTATTATATTCTCCAATACTAATTCTTTGTAGGCCATACTTACTGTATTTCTGCTAACTTGCAAGCTTTCTGATAAATCTCTTTCAGTGGGCAGTTGTTCTCCTTCTTTCAAATCGTCGCTTTCTAACAACTTTTTAATTTGGTGTTTTATCTGAAGATATAAAGGAATCCCGCTTTTTTTATCGATCTCAATTTTCATAAAAGATTTCCTCTTTAAAACGATAAATCTTTATTCTAATATTGGACTAATGGACTAATGGACTAATCTTTATTAAGAATAACATATATTTTAAAAAAATCAATAGATTTTTAGAAAAATTATTATTATCCAGGTATCCAGTAGTCAGAAGCCAGGAGCCAGAATATTATGAGCGGATAGCGGGTAGCGTTTAGCATATAGTAATTCGTATCGAGTATTGCGTAAAGGTAGATTAAAGATTATAAAATATGGTATAAGTAATAGTCCAATATTATCTATCGCTTACGTTAAACCAAAAGCGGAAAGAGTATATCATGATTAAAAATATATTCGTTCTACGTATTGTGTATTGCTATTACGAAAGCATGGTATATAGAATTTAATGTGGGGGCGGATTTATCCGCCCCGTTTTGTCTTAGCAATTTTTCTAACAGATTCGATAAATCGAACTTTTACAAATTACTTATCACTTTTACTACTTATTTGTTTTTTGTTACCTGTTATTTTCAGTTTTGTCTTGATTTTAAATTTTGAGTTATGGCTTTGCTTTACGCTTTTATTTTCTTCCTATACGCTCTACGCTAAACGCTATACGCTATATCGCGCGATACGCGATACGAAATTGTTCAGCTATTCTTCCAAAACTACTGCTTTTTGTTGTTTAAACAAAATCTGAGATACTAAAGTTACCCCTATTAAAGCAAGTCCTGTTAAATTTATTATATAGTTTGCTGGGATTATCATAAAAGAACCTGCTAAGAGCATTATTCTTTCATAAAATTTAGTCTCTCTAATTAGGTAACCCTGCATACCTCCAGCTATACCAATAGACATTGCTGCTGCCAATAATAAGAAAAATCCTAATTTAAGCAAATTCAAATCCGGAGTAAAATTCCAGGAAATTAGCTCAGGGTGAAATATAAACATAAAAGGTAATGTATATCCTGGAATAGCTAATTTAGTAGATTCTATTCCCACTTTCATCGCAGGAGCTCTGGCTATTGCTGCTCCGGCAAATACTGCCAACATTACCGGTGGAGTAATATCTGCTAATATGCCATAATAAAAAACGAACATATGAGGCAGAATAAGATGAGTATTTTCAGCCATTAATCTAATTAAAGCAGGGGCAATCAAAGTAGCCATTATAATGTAGTTAGCAGTAGTAGGTATGCCCATTCCTAAGACCAGAGAAGCTAAAGAAGCTAAAATTAAGGCGATAGGTAAAATCCCCCGCGAAACTTCAAACACGATTCCGGTAAATTTTAACCCTAATCCGGACATAGTAGTAATTCCTACAATTATTCCTGCCGCTGCGCAAGCTACCGCTACCGTAGTAGCAGAAACACCTGCTTCAGTTATAGCTTCTAAAAATTTCTTCGGGGTTAACCTGGTCTTTTTGCTAAACATGCTAACTATAATTAATACTACTATACTGAGTACTACTGATTTTTGTGGGGAATAACCTTGGATTAATAAATAAATTAAAGCAAAGATAGGAGCTAATAAAATCCATCCTGTCTTTAAAGTTTTTAATAGATTGGGTAGCTGCTCTCTGGAAAGTCCGCGTAAACCAATTTTTGCAGCCTTAAAATCTACGGCCATAAATAAGGCAAAATAATAAAATAAGGCAGGGAAAATTGCCGCTTTAGCAATTTCAATATAAGGAACTCCTAAAAATTCAGCCATAATAAAGGCTGCAGCCCCCATAATGGGCGGCATTATCTGACCACCAGTGGAGGCAACCGGTTCTACTGCCCCAGCAAAGACCGGACTATAACCTATACTCTTCATTAGGGGTATAGTAAAACTACCGGTAGTAACTGTATTAGCAGTAGAACTACCTGATACAGTCCCCATCATACCACTGGAAACTACTGCAGCTTTTGCTGGTCCACCTCTGGTATATCCGGTTAAGGCAGTTGCAAAATCAATAAAAAATTTACCCGCACCGGTTTTATTCAATATTGCTCCAAATAAGATAAAAAGATAGACAAAGCTCGCTGAAACACCTAAAGGAGTCCCGAATATTCCCGCATCGGTAAGATAAAGATAATAGGCTACTCTTTTTATAGAAAAGGTTCCATGAGAGAATCTTCCCGGCATATAAGGTCCAAAGACTAAGGCGTATAAAAGAAAAAATACTGCCACTAACATTAAAGGAAGGCCCACTGCTCTTCGGGTTGCCTCTAAAGTAAGTAATACCAAAATAACTCCTAAAAAAACATCCATAGAATTTGCAGCACCCGCTCGCCAGACCAACTCTTTATAATTAGTCAGTATGTAATAACATAAAATTATAGATATGCCAATAAATATCAAATCATAAAATTGTATTTTATCTCTGGGAGTTTTTTTACTACGGGCAAAAAGGCTAAAGGTTAAAGTTAAAATAAACATAAAATGGATAGAACGTTGGATTAAACTAAAATATGCTCCAAACCATCCGGTATACATATGAAAAATAAATAATCCGATAGAAGCAACTATGATAGGAACAGACCATAAACCGGTTAAATCTCTTTTATTTTTAGTTTCAATCTCTTCGATTTCTTTTAGTATTTTTTTATCAACTTGTGCTTCAATTCCTCCATTTTTCTCTTTATTAGTCTGTAAACTTCCTCTTTTTTCACTTATCATTCACGCCTCCTTCAGTAGCAATAATTATATCTACAGGATCCCCTTTATCAGTCAAAGAAGATAGAATAAATTCTCTCTCTTTATATCTTATTTTTTGCTCTACGGTAAAAGCCACCCGTAAAGGAAGTATTTTCATCTCCCTATTTACGTTTACTATTACTAATTTATCTGAATATTTTATATCTTTAGAAGCATGGCATTCTTGCCCCGCCCCATACCAGGGATATTCCTCAGTAAGTAGACAAAATATTCCATCTTCTCTTATTTCAAAAGTGTCAAATACTGGATTTAAATCTTTTGAATTTATATATTCCAAATAAAATTTATCGCCAACAGCAACTTCAATTTTAACTAATATAGAATCATTCTTTCTGTTAATGATTTCTAAATAATATTGTGTCTGATTATTTTCTTTATTTATAAAATATAAAATCGTGATAATAAAAAAAATGATCAGGGAAACCATAAAGGTTCCCCTGATCATTCTACTAAACATTAAAGCAATCCCTTCTCCTTGAAGTATTTTTCTGCACCAGGATGAAGTGGGGTAACGGTCCTTACACCAATTTCGGGAATTAATAGTTTCGCAACGGGGTGGACATTATGTATTTCTTTAGCATTTTCAAATAGTGTTTTTACTAATAAATATGCAGTATTTTCATCAAGATCTTTATTTACGACCACATCATTTCCATCCTGAACAGTCGTAACATCATAATCTTGTCCCTTATAGGTGTTAGCGGGTATTTTACCCTCTTGATAGTAAGGAAATTCCGCAATCAATTTTTTAAGAATGTCATCATCTACTGATACAAAATATACATCTCTTACTGCAGTCACTTCTTGTACTGCAGAACCAGGGTAAGCGAAATTCCAAAATACCACATCTACATTCCTATCTTTTAAAGCTTGAGCTGCTTCAGGTTGAGAATAATAACTGACTGTCATATCATCATAAGTTAAACCGGCGGTTTCAATAAGCAGTTTCGATATAGTTTCGTTTCCGCTTCCCGGGGCACCTACTGAAACTTTCTTTCCTTTTAAATCTCTAATAGATTTAATATTGGGATCTAAAGTTAAAATATGTTGGGGTGCCGGATACATAGAAAATAGACCCAGAATAGATTGTGGCTTCCCTTCAAATTGTACTATACCTTCATAAGCTTTGAATGCAACACTAGCCATTGCCATTCCAATCTGAATTTCTTCACTGCCTGTCAATCTACAATTTTCTACTGATGCTGCGGTTGATTCAGCGGTTACTTCAATCCCTTCTGCTTTCAACAATTTAGTCCAGAGATCAGCCATTGCCCCACCCAAAGGATAATAAACACCTCCTGGGCTGCCAGTTCCAAAAGTAATATGAGTAACAGCTAAGCTAATTCCGGAAAACAAAAACATTAATAAACTAACTACTAATATTATGCTTAAATATTTCTTCATTTTAATACCTCCATTTTTTAATTTTTAAAATTCACTACATCTACTAACTAAAAATCTGCCCTAAACTTCGAGCTTGATTCACTTTTAATTCTCTTATATCACCTCCTTCAGTCAATTTTTCTTCTCGGGAGTTTATTTAATAGTAATACCAAATTGACTTGTATTCTTCGATATCTTCTCCTCTTGTTTTCAGTTCTTGGAGATATTTATAAATGGAAAGATCTTTATAAACATAAGGTTCAACTGAAGCTATACCCTTTTCCCAGGGGTGCCATAAATATATTCTCTGCCCCTCTTTATTTAATCCTATCAATTCTCTATCTTGCCACGCTCTTACGTGGTTTTTACCCAAACGAGGAACATTAAATACCGGTTCATCGGTCCGAAAAACACCAGGTATCAATCTTGCTTCTTCTTTTCTCTCTTGCCATAAGCGGGCTACTGGAACAAGATAATCCTTGTGTTCTTCTTTTCCTTTAGGGTAAAAAGTATAATAGGGATCTACTCCTGCCTTTTTCATCGCTATTCTTGCTGCTACATTCTGGAATCTTCTGCTGGTTTCCAGGGTATATACTAATTGATTATACACATATATGCCCTGTTTTCTAAATTTCATCACTGCTTCAGCCAATTCTGGGGTAACTTCGGATGAACTCTCAATATGAGTTACTATACAAATATTTCTTTTTCCTGGTTCTATATAACTTCCAATCGATTTTGCCAATTTATCTGTTATTCTCATGGGAACAGTTACCGGAGTCCTAGTACCCCATCTTATATTTATCACATGATCCATCTGACATAATCTATCCATTATATATTTTATCCGATCATTATTTAAGGCTAAGGGGTCGCCACCAGTAATCAATACATCTCTCATAGAGGTATGTTCAGCAAACCAATCTAATGCTTTATCCAATACCTCTTTACTTACCATCCCTTCGGGCATCATCGGACCGGTTATTTCCCAATTCCTCTGACAGTAGACACAAATTTGCGGACAAGTATCATAGGGTTTTAGAATAGATATCATAGGATATCTTCTGGTAATTAATTCTTCCGGTGAAGTATCATGTTCGCCCATGAAATCAAAGTAATATGACCTTTCTTTGCGATGTTCTTTCATTAAGGTTACATAGTGCATGGGAGGAATTACCTGAGATCTTACCTGATAGTCATATTTTCTATCACTGCGGGAAAAATCGAATAAAGAAAGATAATAGGGGGTAATACCAAAGGGTATTTTATTTTCAATGGCAATTTTAATAGCTCCTAAATCCTCATCGCTAAGAGGAACTAATTTCTTAAGAATTCCTAAGTGATTCATGTTGTGGAAAATATGTTTTAATTGCCATCTATAATCCTTCCAATTATCTATAGTTGCTCCAAAATAATTTAAAATCTTTTTGCGATTCTCTTCTCGCTCTTTTATCATGATAACATCACATCCGGAAGGATAGCGGTCAATAAAATCACGAACTTTTTCATAAAGTTTATCCAAATAATTTGAACGAGACATTCCTGCTTCTCTCCCTTTAATCTTAGCAAAGTCTGCTATTTTAACACCATCTTTTTCCAGCAATGGCCTTAACCATCCCGAAGAAATATTTGCTTTTCCCTTCATTGCTTTAAAAAGATGGATAACCTCTTCCAAAAAACCTTTATCGATTTCTTTGATAATTTTCTGATTTTCCTTAGCAACTTGCCTTAAATAATCTAAAGTGCTAAAACCGGCAATCTTCTCATTTCGAAGAGAAATAAGGTTATTGAATACTTTTATCGCTTCTAATGCGGTAGCATATTCTAATTTATGTAAGACTTCCTCTCCTTCTCTATATTTCCATTCTAAGTCTTTTGAAAATTCAAAGAGTTTTTGCCTTGCTTCTATTAAATTCTCCCTTTCCTTTAATAATTTAAAAATTTCTGGGTTCTCTCTCCATAGCTTTTCAATTAAGCTCTTATTCATTTTAATTTCTTTTTCCCCTTTCCAAAAAATAATTTATTTATAATATTTATTTCTTTAATATTAAGTTAGAATAATTTCATAATATAAATCTTAATAAAACACCTTATACTTTTCCCAAATTTCTTCTAATTCAGATAAAGATTCTAAGTTCTCCTTTCTTCTTCTTACCCCCACTGCAGTTACTAAAGCATTTATCAAACTAAGAGGAGCAGTAAAAGAATCGATAAAAGAATTAAGATTGCTTTCAGCAAATACGCTAACATCAGCAAGTTGAGCTAAAGGAGATAATACACTATCGGTAATGGCTGCTGTCTTTGCTCCTTTCTTCTTGGCATATTCCATAATTTCCACAGTCTGGAGAGTATATCGAGGGAATGTAATGCCTATTATCAGATCTTTTTCATTTATATTAATCAATCTTTCAAAGAGATCACTAACTCCAAAAGTTATGGTGGTTACATTTTTTAAAATCAAATGGAGGGTGTATCCCATAAAGTAAGCTAAGGAAGTAGCAGTTCGAAGACCCACAATATAAATAGAATCTGCATTCAACATTTCTTCTACTAATTTATTAAAAGATTCTCGTGAAATATTATCCATAGTTTTTTGGATATTATCAATATCATTACGGAAAACTTCGTATAAAATATTTTCCCCACCGTTAGCTGTTTTTATAGATTTTTTTAGTCGGCTAACAGTGTTTAATTTATTTGTGATTCTATTCTGTAAATCTTTTTGTAAGGCGGGATAACCTTCATAGCTTAAAAAATCAGCAAATCTTACAACGGTAGACTCGCTAACTCCCACTACTCTACCTAAGTTCGCAGCAGTAAAAAAAGCAGCTTTATCGGAATGTTTCAATAAATATGTAGCAATTAATTTTTGACTTTCACTGAATTTTTTATAATTATTTTTTATGCGTGAGGGTAAATCAATATAATTTTTATCTTTCTTAGGATTCAATTTATCTCTCCCTAAATTTCAATTATTAAACAGTGATGATAATGCAAGAATTGCACCAATAATTTATTTTAATGCAATTTATCCATCTATTATTTATTATACTACATAAATTTGAAAAATCCTTCTTTTTTTTAAAAAAAATAAAATATTTTTTTTATTTTTATGAACTCTTACCTTCAAACAATTATTTTATCTTATTTTCTCCTCCACTATTTCCAGCACTTTTTCTTTCTGTCCTTTTTCTTTTAATAAGATTTCCTTTATAGAAGAGAAAAGTTCTGTTCTTACTTTCTCATCTTTTATTATTCTCAAATTTATCTTCACATTTAATATGGCGCTCTCCAGGGCGGCTTCTGCCATTAAGACCGCGACTCCGGCATCACTTACCACATTAATATTACCTTTTTCAGCAACTTCTTTAGAAAGACTCAGTATGTCCAGACATTTGTAAGCTACCCTAAGGGGGACTTTTGCTGCCTCAATTAGTGATTCTTGCATCTTCTCTGCTCTTACCTTTTTTTCGTCTTCGGTTTCCTTGGGCATTTTGTAAGTAGCCATAAAATTATTAAAAACTTTAACATCCTCTTCTATCAACTGACTTAATTCATAGCGCAATTTTTCCGAAGAGCTTAAAATTTTCTTAATATCTTCTTCTACATCTTCGTATTTCTTCTTGCCTACAGTTAAATTGCCAACCATAGAAATTAAAGCTACCCCCAGTGCACCAGCTAATGCGGCCACACTCCCTCCGCCAGGAGTTGGTGAATTAGAAGCCAGTTCGTCTAAAAAATTACTGACTTTTTTATCGATTAACATTATTTTCACATCCTTTATTGTTTAGTATCGAGTATCACGTATTGAGTATCGCGTTTGTTTCCCCCTCACCCTAACCCTCTCCCCCGAAGGGGAGAGGGAATAAAGATTCTGTATCCTTTAATTCATTCTGTATACTATATACTAATTGATCTTTTATTTTCTTAACTAATTAACCAGGTAACTAAGTAACTAATTAACTCTTTCCTTTCTTTGCTATATACGATATACGACATGTGATATACGCTTTATTTTATTAAATCAGGATTTTCGTTTTTTATATATTCTATTAATTTAGTTAAATCAAAGGTATCAATTAATACCTTTCTGCCCTTCCATCCCCTCATAAAATATACTAAAGATTTTTCTGCGCCTTCTTTAATCTCTACAGAGTCCATCTCTTTAAAATTTAACCTATCTTTTCTTTTCATTAAAAACAAAGTCGTAGTAGTGATCAATATTCCTTTCTTATCAATAATTATTTCAGTTTTATTAGACACAACTAATATAAAGAAAAATCCTAAAACCAATAAAATGGTTTGATGGCTGATGACCCCCCATATTATTATAATTATTCCCACCGCTAAAGAAGAATATTCCAACCACTTCTTGGTCTCTTTGGGATTATAAGTTTTAATCATTTTCCCCTCCTTTAAGCTAAATTAATTACCCAATTTACCAATTAATTTAATTAGCTAATTATCTGTTTGCCATCTATACTATATTTTTAATCTTTTTTCATACTCTTTAAGTAGGCTTCAATAAAGCAATTTATTTCGCCATCCATGATTGCCTGTAAATTTCCACTTTCCACTTCTGTTCGATGGTCTTTAACCATCTGATAGGGATGAAATACATAAGAACGTATCTGGCTTCCCCAGGCAATGTCTTTCTTTTTTCCTCTAACCTCTTTTAAATCTTTCTCCTTTTCTTGCTGGTAATGCTCAAACAATCTTGCTCGTAAAATTTTCATTGCAGTCATTTTGTTATTGTACTGAGATCTTTCATTTTGACATTGTACTACAATATTGGTGGGTGAGTGGGTTATTCTTACTGCAGAATCAGTGGTGTTAACATGCTGGCCCCCTGCCCCTGTAGCTCGATAAGTATCTATCCTTAAATCTGTTTCCTTAATCTCAATCTCTACTTCTTGATCAACTTCAGGGATAACTTCTACTGAGGCAAAAGAAGTATGCCTTCTTCTATTAGCATCAAAGGGAGAAATTCTAACCAAACGATGTATGCCCTTTTCAGCTTTCAAGTATCCAAAGGCGTGACTTCCACTAACTGTAAAAGTAACGTTCTTTATCCCGGCTTCCTCACCGAGTGAGATCTCTATTATTTTGGCGATATACTCATTTTTCTCTGCCCATCTCAGATACATCCTCAGTAACATTTCAGCCCAATCTTGAGATTCTGTACCACCAGCACCTGGCCGAATAGTAACTATAGCATTGTTGGCGTCATATTTACCATCAAATAAAACAATTAATTCTTTTTTTTCAATATCTTTTTCTAAAACCTTTACTTTTTGCTCTATCTCTTCCCAAATTTCTTTCCTGTCTTCTTCCAGATTGAGCTCTAAGAGTATTGCAAATTCTTCTAAGTGATCTTTTAACTCATTAAATTCGCCTATAGTATCTTTTAATTCCTTAACTCTTTTTGTAACTTCCTGAGCTTTTTCCTGATCAGACCAGAAAGATTCTTGGGACATTTCTTTTTCTAATTTTTTTACTTCTTCCTCTTTTGTAGATAAGTCAAAGATAAGTCCCCATTTCGTCAATTTTTTTATGAAGTTGCTTCAGCTTATTTTGTAATTCCTCTATCATTTTATCCACCTTCCTTTTCATTCCCTACTTCTCTTAATTTTAATCTTTTAACGCTGGTAAAATTTTCTCACTTCTCCTTAAAATAAAATTAGATTACTCCGCCATTAAAATTCTAATAAATAATTTAATTTATAATTCTTCCATTAAACGAAATAATCACAAAAAGATTTTTATCTAAATATATTATATATTTTTTCCGCAACAATATTTATATTTTAATCCACTACCACAAGGGCAAGGGTCATTTCTCCCTATCTTTTTCTTCCTTTTCCCTTCTTCCTCTCCTAATCCTTTCCTTTTAACAAAAGGCAATTTTTTTGTTTGACTGCTGACCATAGGAGCAGGTGTTTCTCTTCTTATCTGGCGAACCCCTTGAGACTCTTCTTTTTTAAGCCTGACTTTATAAATAAATTTTACTACTTCTTCTTTTATGCTGTTAATCATATCTTGAAACATATTATTGGCTTCAAAATGATATTCCATCAATGGATCTTTCTGTCCATAAGCCCTTAGCCCTATACCCTGTTTTAATTCATCTAAACGTCGTAGATTGTCTTTCCACTCCCGATCTACCACCCGAAGTACAATCATCGTTTCAATTTGTCTCATCAAAGATGGGGTAAATTCTTTTTCCCGTAATTTATATATTTCAAAAGCTTTTTCTGTTAAAATGTCCTGTAATTTAGGGATAGATAACTTAGGAATTTCTTCCTTGGGAATAACCAATGAAATAGAAAAGATTTGCATAAAATGATCTTTAAGCCCTGACCAATCCCATTCCTCAGGATAAATTTCTTTATTGGTATAATTTTTCAAGATACTTTCGATAGTGTCTTTTACCATTTCTAAAATATGTTCTTTAACATCTTTGCTCTCTAATACCATCCTCCGTTGTTCATAAATTACCTTCCTCTGGTATTCCATTTCATTATCAAAATCTAAAAGTTGTTTTCTTATCTCAAAATTTCTTCCCTCTACTTTTTTCTGAGCACTCTCTATTGACCTGGTAACTAAAGGATGTTCAATAGGAATGTCTTCCTCCATGCCTAACTTTTCCATAATTCCAGAAATCCGATCGGAACCAAAGAGCCGCATGAGGTCATCTTCTAAAGAAAGGAAAAAACGAGAAGAGCCGGGGTCACCCTGTCTTCCCGATCTACCTCTTAACTGATTATCAATACGCCTACTCTCATGTCTTTCCGTTCCAACTACATGTAAACCTCCTAATTTAGCTATCCCTTCACCCAATACAATATCAGTTCCTCGTCCAGCCATATTAGTAGAAATAGTTACATTTTTACCCTGACCTGCTTGAGCTATAATTTCTGCTTCTCTCTCGTGATTTTTTGCATTCAAGACATTGTGTCCAATATTCTCTTTTTTTAATAATCTACTTAGCGTTTCTGACTTATCAATCGATACTGTCCCTACTAAAATAGACCTTCCCATCTTATGAACTTCAACTATCTCTTTAATAACTGCTTTAAATTTTTCTCTTTCAGTCCTATAGATGACATCTGAATAATTATTCCTGATTAATTTTTTATTAGGAGGAATAACCACTACCGGTAGATTGTAAATATGGATAAATTCCTCCTCTTCAGTCTTGGCAGTACCTGTCATGCCACTAAGTTTCTTGTATAATCTAAAATAATTCTGGAAAGTTATAGTAGCCAAGGTCTGATTTTCCCGAGCGATTACCACCCCTTCTTTTGCTTCAATAGCCTGATGAAGTCCATCACTGTATCGTCTCCCAAACATTAATCTTCCAGTAAATTCATCTACAATGATCACTTCTCCGTTTTTTACTATATAATCAACATCTCTTTTAAATAATCTTTGTGCCTTTAGGGCTTGAATAATATGATGTTGCACATTCATATTTTTCTCATCATATAGATTCTTTATCTGCAGTAATCCTTCAATACGGGAAACTCCCCCTTCAGTTAGAGCAACCGTCTTCTCTTTTTCATATATCTTATAATCTGCTTCTTCCTGTAAGCGAGTAGCAATTCTGTTTACCTGTTGATATATTTTAGTCGATTCATCAGTAGGACCAGAAATAATTAAAGGAGTCCTGGCTTCATCAATTAAAATACTGTCCACTTCATCAACAATGGCAAAATCATAGCCCCTCTGAACTACATCTTCCAGACGAACTGCCATATTATCTCTTAAATAATCAAAACCAAATTCATTGTTAGTCCCATAGGTTATATCTGCTTCATAAGCTTTCTTCCGTTCATCGATTCTCATATCGTGCTGGATTAAACCCACCTTTAACCCTAAAGATTCGTAAATTCCACCCATCCAATATCTGTCTCGCTTTGCTAAATAATCATTTACGGTAACAATATGAACACTGCTGCCACTTAAAGCATTTAAATATGCCGGCATGGTAGCCACTAAAGTTTTACCTTCTCCGGTAGCCATCTCGGCTATTTTACCCTGTTGTAAAATAATTCCCCCTATAAGCTGAACATCGAAAGGTCTCATCCCGGTAACTCGTTTAGCTACTTCCCGAACGACTGCGAAAACTTCAGTGAAAATATCATCCAGAGTTTCCCCTTTGTTTAATCTCTCTCTAAATTCAGAGGTCTTGTTTTTTAATTCCTCATCATTTAACTTTAAAATATCTGGTTCATAACTGTTTATCTTTTCTACAATAGGCTGGAGTCTTTTTAATTCTTTTTCGTTAGGGTCACCAAATATCTTTTTGGTCCAATCAAACATAATTATTTAATTCCTTTTTATTCAATAATTTATAATTTTAGTTTTAGAGCCACCCGCTAAAATATCTGTTTGTCCAATTTGTCATTGCGAGGGTAGTACTCAAGTAATATTGAGTGCTACCCGTGGCAATATCATTATCAAGCTAAAAACTTATAGCTAAAAGCGAAAAACCATAATTTAAAATTCAAAACTTTTTCTTATATAGTATTGCTTTTATTATATAAGGGGTCGGATTCAACCGACCCGGGTTTTTCTGGTAATTTTTCTAGTGGGCTCGATGAATTGATCCCTTGCATATTCCTCATTACGGGCAGACACAAGGTCTGCCCCTACATCTTTTTATTTCTATTTTCGCGATATGTAATGCTCGATACTCGATACTAATTAGGCTTCTGGGTTCTCACTTTGCTCTTCTATCTTCTCATTAAAAGACTGCTCTTTTTTTAACATTGCATTTTGAATTAAGCTAAACACCCCATAAAACATTAAAAAATCTCCCACACTTACCACTGAGGGGTCAGGAAATGGGGAAGGCAAGGGGATAACATCGGCTAAAAATCCAAATAAGGTTTTTTCAGTTATCAGAGTATGTGTAACATAAGTACCTTCTTTTAATACGAGGGCAAAATCATTTAATCCTGCTTTATACAAACTGTTCAATAATACCGGCATATGGCCGCCATTAGCCACAATAACTATAAAATTGAAGATTATCCCCAGGGTGATAATCTTTATTCCTTTTAGCTCTTTATTATACCAGACTGCCAACAGAAGAACAATATAAGAGAAAATTATCATATAAGAACTGTAATCAAGAACAAATTTAATGTTTCTTGACCCCAGAAAGATTATTCCACCCTGAATTAAACAGGCTAATACTATTAACTCCGTTCTCTTTAGTGAAATCTGACTCAAACTGCTTAACTTACCATTACGAAGCAGTCCTATTATGATAGAAATAATTATAATATATACATAAAACATTTATTTTTCTCTTTCTCTATCAAGAATAGAAATAAGAGCTTTAACTACTTCGGGGTCAAACTGTTTTCCAGATTGGTCATTTAGTTCCTTTAATATTTTATCCTTGTTTAACTTTTTTCTGTAAGGACGATCAGAGCCCATCGCATCATAAGCATCTGCTACAGCAATTATTCGAGCTAATATAGGTATATCTTCACTTTTTAATCCATCCGGATAACCTTTGCCATTATACTTTTCATGGTGATGATAAATTGCCTTATAGGAATTTTTTAAAAAATCTACCGGTTCTATAATCTTGGCTCCCATAATCGTATGTTCTTTTATTTTATCAAATTCCTGATCTGTCAGGCTACCTTTCTTGCTTAAAATCTTATCCTTTATACCTATCTTTCCTATATCGTGTAGTAAAGCAGTATATTCTATATTCTCAATATCCTTATCGGATAAATTCAATTCCTGGGCTAAAGCTACAGCAGTTTCAGCAACTCTTTCTGAATGACCTTTGGTATAGGGGTCTTTGGCATCAATAGCTGCTGCTAAAGCACGAATGGTATCTAAATATACTTTCCGCATTTTAGTATATAATTCAAAAGAACGACGAGCCAGTAATAAAGGCAGAAAGAATAATAAAATTCCAAAAATTCCTACTTCTACATAAACGATAGCCATGAGGAAACCAATTGGAGCTTCTGCTAAATAACTAGGTAATATATCTTTAAAGTTTATTCTCCAAACCGCAGTAATTCTAACACTTTTTTCTAATGATATAAATATATTAACTAATATTAAATTTATAAGACAGTAAATAAAGGCACATAAAGCAGCAGGTAATATAAATCTAAATAAATTTTGAAAACCGACAATTCCACCTGTATATTGATAAACAAGACCGGCAATCCCGGCCGATAAAGCAAATTGAGAAGAATTGAATATTATTTTATACCAAGATACTTTCTTTTCTATTATCTCACCTATCAACGCACTAAGAGCAGCGATTAACATTGCTAAGACCGGCCCGTAGACTAAAATTACTACAAAATCAATAGGGAAACCGATACTTATAACTCCTCCTATAGGTAAATCGACAGGAATAAATTCAGCAAAGGTAGATAGGGTAAGAAAAAAAATAATTGCCCACCATATATTAGAAAATAAGGGTAAAGAAGGTAATAAATATATAAAAAGGGCAATAGCTGATGCTGTTATTACTCCAATATAAATCTTTAATTTTAAAGGCAAATTACATTACCCCCTTTGAGTATAAATAAATTAGGCCGGTGAGCCTTTATTATTTATATTATCTTACACTGACTTTAGCGCCACCGGCTAACAATAAAGCCATGACACTAATTAATAGGCTGATTAGTTTTACCTTATTAATCTTCATCTTTAGCACCTCCACGGTTTCTATTTGTTTTTACAACATTCAAAACCGCTTCGCTTCGCTCAATGATACTAGTACTACGTCTGTTATTATATTATTAGTTCAAAATAAAGGCCTCACCGACCTAAAGCTTTATTTAATTTTCTTTTATTAAAACCCTACGGTTGGTAGCTTTAAGGATTGCTTTTACTACTGCTTTATTAATGTCATCTTTAATTACCGTAGAGCCTACTAAATTTTCCTTTCTTTTTGAATCGATTAGATCAATAGAAACTACTATTATCTCTTTACTATCAAATTTAATCTTTTTTATTTCATCTACCTGAAAGAAAATTGAGCCCTCTAAATAGGAGCTTATCCCCTCTAAGGCAGCTTTAGCCACTAAATATTCCCGATTTTCGCTCCAATTTTTTCCAGATACTTTACCTTCATATATTTTTTCGTTATTTTCTAATTTTACACAAACTTCGAACTGATTACCGATAGCTGCCACTTTAATATCAGAGAATTTAAGTCTTAAAGAAGATTCTGATTCTTCTTCCTTTATTTGCTCATCTTTTATTTCTTTATCCTTTACTTGTGCTATACTAATTTTCCTATAATCTACTTGAATATTGTATTTGGCTAATAAAAACGATTCAATATCCCGGGTAATTCTTTTGGGATTAGAAGAATCTTTAGTAATTATATGAATTTCTTTTATATCTCTATCCTCTGATAATACTATTTTCGCAAATAGAATATCGCTTAGATCTTTTAGCGATTTTTCTATATCTTCTACTTCGTAATTAAAACGTCGGGGAATTATAAAATTACGAAATGCATGTAATTTATTTTTCTCCATAGATTCCTCCTTAAAATTCCGGCTCAATCAGTCCGAAATTCCCGTCCTTTCTTTTATACAGAACATTAACTTTGTTAGTATTATCATTTGCAAAAACAAAAAAATTGTGTCCCAATAAATCCATTTGCATTGCCGCTTCTTCTACTGACATCGGTTTAATAGCAAATCTTTTAGTCTTTACAATTTTCGCAATCTTATCCGACTCACTATCTTCGACATTAACCCCTTCATTAGCTAACCCTTTTCTTTCTGTCCCGGGGTGAGGTTTCTGAAAATATTTTTCTTTATACTTCTGTATCTGTCTTTCCAATTTATCTGCTACTTTATCTATGGAAGTATACATATCATCTGTTTCTTCTTCTGCTCTAATTAAAGCTCCACTTGTCTGCAAGGTTGCTTCAACAATTTGCCTGTTTTTCTCTACGCTTAAAGTTACTATTACTTCTAAGATATGATCAAAATGTCTCTCGATCTTGTTTAACCTTTTTTCTATATAATTACGCATCGCGTCTGTCACTTCAATATGTTTTCCTTTGAAAGTAATTTTCATATCTCTTTCCTCCTTAGTAATAGTTTATTTTACTTAATATATATATTCTCTGTCTAAATAAAAAAACCCTTTTTATTTTATAATTTTTTTTAAAATATTTTTAATTTATTTTATACCTTTATCTTCTAATTGTTTTCCCTTCACTGGCTATTTAAATATATTTTATCCGCCTTTCCTTAGACTGACCTGGTCTTTGCCCCCACACTCGCCTGCTGAGAGGTTTGCTCAGGAACTTGGTCCTTCACTACTACTCTTCTCTTATTGTTATAACCTATTAGGGTTAAGGCAGGACTTACTCCAAAGCCGCACCATGCTCAGTAACCAAAGTTACCTTACGTGGGTCGTTTCGCCTGCGACTGGCTTCGACTTTCAACCACAGCTCTAAGGAGAGGCGGCATATGAGCTTTATACGGTTCGGGCTAAAGTTAAAACAAATATATTCTTAGCTCGAGCTTTCATTAATTCTTTAGCACATTCTTCTACAGTAGACCCGGTAGTAAACACATCGTCTAAGATCAAAATATTTTTTCCTTTAATTTCTTCTGGTTTCTCTACCGAAAAAGCTCTAAGAATATTTTTCTCCCTTTCTTTCTTAGATAAATTAACCTGAAAAGGGGTTAACTTTTTCTTTACTAAAACACTTTCTCTAACCGGGATAGAAAAATAATCTCCTACGACTTTGCCCAGCAAAACACTCTGATTAAATCCTCTTTTCTTTAAATCATTCTTATGTAAAGGAACAGGAATAATTAAGTCCAATTTATTTTCAAATTCACCATTCTTTAATAAATAATCTACCATTAACTTTCCTAATGGTTTAGCTAACTTTTTCTCTCCGTAGTATTTAAAGAGATGAATACATTTTTTTAATACCTTATCGTATATTCCCGTAGAACGAGAGAATTCAAAGGAATATTTTTTTATTTTACAGTCAAGGCATAAGATTTCTCTGTTTTGCTTAAAAAAATCAGTGGGTATTAAAGGTTTCCCACACTTTATACAATATGGTTGTTCGATTAATTCAATGGTTTTAAAACAATTCTCACAGATTGAATATCCCTTAGATTCTCGGATAAGTTTTTCACATATCTTACAATCTAAGGGAAAAACAAAATTAAGCAACCCTTCTTTTATATATTCTATCATATTTTGATTATTCATACTAACCCTAATTCGTAAAATTCCTAATATAGTATTGAGTAATTCGTATATTAGCGTAGAGCGTGCAGCGTTCAGCGTAGAGAAAAACAGTATATAGTATTGAGTATCGAGTATATAGCCAAGGAAAAGAAATACAAGGGGTTCGATGAATCGAGCCCCTACTCTAAAAACTATATGTTATATGCTAATATCACAATACACCACACAAGATACGAAAAAAGTTTTGAGTTTTAAATTATGGTTTTTCGCTTTTCGCTGTATAACAATAACTAAAAATTATATTTAAAACTAACGACTAATATGTCTTGTATTTTGTATTTTTCTTACACTTATTTACCCACACCTATACGCTAAACGCTGCACGCTCTACGCTAGTTAAATACTAACGACTATTCACTATTTGACAAATACATAGACATCGCGAACCCAAAAGTTTACACACATCGTGAACCTTAATGAAAAAAA
>JABUBM010000073.1_pt1 | contig 21640 bp, 22 predicted proteins | sample 7240321 | NCBI WGS metagenome assembly JABUBM01 (sample SAMN07256344, study PRJNA390944) | subsurface metagenome | isolation source: Methane hydrate marine sediment | place: Pacific Ocean: Eastern North Pacific, ODP site 1244 | collected 2002
ATCGGAGGTCACAAATGATAAACTCCTCAGATTGCTCATCTAGGGATATGCCACCATAAAGACAAGCCTCAACACACAACCCACATAATGTGCACAGCTCCTGGTCAATATTTATTGTATAATCATTATTCCTTGAGATGGCATCCACTGGACAGCTAGCTACACAGGGAGCCTCCTCACATTGTAGACATACATTTACTACATCCAATCCCTTTTCATCATTCTTGATAACTTTTACTCTGGATCTTTCAGGATTTATCATTCCAGCATGCTCGACGGCACATATTGTCTCGCAAATCCTACAACCTAAACACTTGTCTGGATAGAAGACCAAAGATTTCTTTCCTTTCATATTCTAATCACCTCTGAGCTTTTCTAAATCTTCTGCAACTTTGTCCATGCCAAGTTGTCGCAATTTTAACTCTGAGGGTATGCCGGTGTCAACATCCAGCCCTCTATATTTGTAATAATAGTCTAACCTTTCCTCAAAATCTGTAATAGGGGCATGGTGTCCACCACCCTCGATAGGAAATGGCTCTTCAAGGAATCTCTTGGGGAGACAATCGTCCCTTCTTCTTAACCCGTAGCTCGCATTTTCAGCTCGTTCTGCAAGTATCGTCCTCTCCACAGCCTTATCTATGTCCTCTTGAGTAAAATCCAAGCTTGTTGCCGCATTGAACAGTTCCAGGAGATATTTCTCCTTTTTTTCTATAACTTCAAGACTAGATGAATAGCCTGACCAAGCCCAAGCGCACACATTAAAAAGATTAATTTCGGTCACATATTTCTCCAGCCAAACAAACATTTTCATAGACTTCTCTGGAGGCATATCATCAATATTTTCTGCAAATTCTCCAGATTTGGCACTTACACCTGAACACCTGAGGTGGTCAGCCCCCCTGGTGGAAATAGCATATCTCATATTGTATGTGTGCCCCGCCCTTGGGTCCTTAGGCGGGATATCCAATCCCTTGACATGCATTGCATATTTCTCTGACTCAGGACCAAACTTTTTTACTGCGGCCCTTATTCCATCAGCCAATACATCACCGATTCCCTGGCGATAAGCCATTTTCCTAAGAATTTCAGTAACAGCCTCTTTGTTCCCCCAATCCAACTCATAGTTGTCTACATCCTCTTTAGTAATTATTCCGCGTTGATAGCATTCCATGGCAAATCCAATAATGCTCGGGGCAGAGGTAGAGTCGAGTCCCAGGCGCTCGCATAATTGGCTGTTATAGAGCACATTTTCCAAGTCATCAACCCCAACACGAGGGCCCAGGGAGTTGGTAGTGTAGTATTCCGGACCATTGAATTCGACCCCTTTATACGGCCCCCTCTCAATCCTGGTATGCCTTGCACACCCAATGCAACATAAGCTGCAACCGGATCTAGCCTTTGTCACATATTTTTCATTTAAGTTTTCACCAGTTATTTCCCCTAGCTCACCGCCACTATACTGATGGTTTCTCCATACCATAGCACCCGCTTTGTTGTGAGCTTCGAGCAAGAAGTTTGATCCTATCCTACGGCCTATCTCTGTGGTCGGTTCGAACCGGTACAGGTCTAATGTTTCCTGGAAAACCTTCTTCCACCTGTTGATATCCGCTATTTTTATACCCTTGTTGCCCCTCACGAGGATAGCTTTCAGATTCTTTGAGCCCATTACAGCTCCCATCCCTCCTTCCGCCGCAAAGCGATTCAAATCTACACAAATTCCCGAAACATAGACTAAATTCTCCCCTGAAGGCCCAATGCAAGCGACGTGTGCTTTTTTATCGCCAAACTCTTTCAATAGTGCTCTAGTAGTTTCAAGAGTATCCTTTCCCCATAATGATTCTGCATTATTTATTTTTACTTCATCATCAACTATTTGTAGATAAACCGGTTTTTCAGCTTTTCCCGTTATAACAATTGCATCATATCCTGCCATCTTTAGTTCGGTGGCAAATTCACCACCGACATTTGAGTCTCCATGAATTTTTGTCAGAGGCGAACGAGCACCGACTGTGATTCGCCCAGAACATGGTGCTACCCCTGAAAGTGGACCCGCAGCCAATATCAGGGGGCTGGAAGGGGATAGAATATCCCGTTCTGGAGATATATAATCATAGAGCAATTTAGCTACAAACCCTCTGCCACCAATATATTCTTTAACTAATTGCTTATCCAGCTCTTTCTTTTCTATTCTTCCACTTGTCAGGTCTATTGCCAGCAGTTTTCCAGCATATCCTCCCTCAATTTTCATCTCTTACACCCTCCTTCACATTACTACCATCATACCGAGTAAAAGTAGGGAAACTGATGTGGAGTGGTTTAATCAGGAGCAGATCTGGCATTTGTATTCGCTCCAAATTTTTGAGAGTAATTGCACAACAGCTCATATCCATCACGGTCACTTCATGCCCCAAGGACTCCAGCTGTTCCCTTAGAAAAAGGGCTTCTGATTCTTTTGTATCCAAAGTTCCTATAACAGCTATCTTTCCCATAAATAGTGCCATAAACAGTGCTAACTAGGTTTTATCCTTTCCAACAATGGCAAATGCCCTTGTCCATCCAGCGCTTGCACCTTCTACAATTACAGGTGCTCCTACAAAAGTGAATCCAAAAGGAACAGGTACTTTCCATAGATTGGCTAAGCGTTCATAATGACAATATTCACGTTCCTTACCAACATTATGTGCTGGCCACAAAACATCTTTATTGTGAGTTTTTCTGAAAAGCTCGCCCATTTTCTTGAAAGGCCTATCAAATCCTAAGGTATCAATACCGATAACCTTGACCCCCTGATCTAACAAATAGATTGTTGACTCTCGCCCCATGCCCGGATGTTTCTCGAAATAATCAACATATGTTTCCCATTTTTTATCGTAATCTGTTCTTATCAGCACTATATCATAGGGTTTAATCGTATAGTTAATATCTTTCAAACTGTGGATGATATCTTCCTTGGTTATCAATCCTTCTGGTTCCTTATTTGTTAAGTCAAGGATAACTCCATCTCCTATACACCACTCCAAGGGCACCTCTTCTATGCTCTTGGACGGCTTACCTTCACATGTGGGGGAAAAATGCCAAGGAGAATCCAGATGTGTACCTACATGTGTCACAAGTGTAACTTCTTCCCAACCTTGACATTTACCTTCCGGGAAATCTTTAGCATCAATACCCGCGGGGACAGAATTTAACCTTGCTCCTTCAGTATGGTTAAAGCGAGTTACTTTCGTAAAACCAACCAGATCCCTCTTGAAAGGGCATATCGGCAATGTCAGATCAATGACCAGACTTTTTTCTCTATCAAATAACATTAATTTTACCTCCTTTTGCATTAAGCCGGGGGGACCGTTAACAAATACTTAATCAAATAACATTAATTTTACCTCCTTTTGCACTAAGCCGGCGGGACCGTTAACAAATACTTAATTTTTCGAAAAATCTTATTGTCTTTTCGGTCGCCTCTTTGAGCTTTCCTTGTGGCTCCATTGATGGTATAAAAAAGCAAACAAGCCTTAGCTTCTCATTGCCAGTATTATTTACCGTGTGTTCAATACCTTTCGGAGCAAAAATAACAGACCCTCTTCCAACAGTATTCTCTTTGCCTCCACATATGGTGATACCCTCCCCGCTTGCGACATACATTATTTCATCCACATCATGTGTATGCATCCCGGTGCTCTTTCCGGGGTCGATCTCTGATATCAGCACTGTTGCCTTATCATAATTGCCGACTTGAGGAGACATCACAACCTTTAAGAGCCTTTCATTTTCGCCTAGTACCTTGGATCCAGGTAGCTTCCCCACATCCACAACCAACCCGAATTTCTCTATTTCCCCCTTTTTCATCCTCAGTTACTCCTTATTTAATTCATCTATAATGTTATCCACCTCATCTAAGACAATCTGCGGACCTTTCGCTCTTACAAGAAAATAAGGTCGCTTCAGGGCAAAGCTACTTGTGAATCTTGCCCTGCTTAGCCTGAGGTCCCAATCCTCAATAGTTGGGGCGGGTATTTTGGAAGAGATCAACTCATGGGACAGAAAATAAGAAAGGGAGAGGCAGGAAAAGGTCTGGTATTCCTTCTCAAACTGCTCCAATTTCGTCACCACGGTGTCAAAATGGCCATCAATTGATGGGAGAACGACCAGATCAACATCGCCTATCTTCCCTTCTACCCTTTTAAACTCTGGAAGGGAATCAAAAAATTTTTTCCAGCCCTCTTGAGGTGGTTTGTCCGATCTCTCCGTTCCTTCAAGTCGTATGTTGAGAAAGACATCAGAGGTACCCTGCAAGATATGCCCGTCTCTGTCAACCACGCTTCCTTCACCTGCTATAATCTTGCCTCCCCGCCTAGCTGATTCTATCAGGCACATGGTTTTCCCATGGTTCTCCTCCCCGGTCATAAACATGACATTAAGACCTCGGTATCGAACTACAGCTCCATGAAAAAGGAATAAATCACTCTTCCCCAATTCCTTAACAAGTAAAGCGAGAATGAGCTTCTGTATCTCTCCGGCTTTCCAGTCACCAGTCAGTGCTAGGCTTTCTCGTCCACCATCGTAATTTATTGATTTATTGTCACCTTGGTCAGCATACCAGACCAAATCTGGTTGGTCTTTCTTGAGGTCTTCAAAAATTGGACATTCCCAAACCTATAATTGAGCCAAATGGGACTGCTGATAATGCTTGCTTCATTTCTTTCCAGAGTATACCTATCCAGCCTCACCCGTATATCATTGAAACCTATTTCTTCTACGTGTCTATACAAATGCTTCACCCCACTTTATCATAATATCTCAACAGTCCCCATATTTCCGTTTATGCGCACCTTCTGGCCATCTATTATCTGCTTAGTACCCACCAGAGTTCCAACGATGCATGGGATGCCAAATTCACGGGAGACTATAGCCGGGTGAGCCAGCACTCCACCAGAGTCGGTTACTAAACCTCTCAGCTTGGGGAATACGGGAACCCAAGCCGGGTTAGTCATATCACAGAACATAATTGTTCCATCTTCAACACGGTTAAACTCATCGGGAGATGTAACAATTCTTGCAATGCCTTCAGCAATGCCTGGCGAGGCTGGTATTCCTTTTATCATCTTAGCAGTGACTTTTGCCCTCCCCATCACGCCTTCTTCTATCTGTTTCTTGGCTCTTTCAAATTTCTCATCAGTCCATCCCCAAAGGCCTATCTTATAGGGTTCTTGGTGAAGTGACCATTCTGTCACTGTTCCAATGAATGGTGCGGGTAAAATTTTCTCTGCCTCTTCTCTTTCTTCTCTTCTTTCCTTTACAAGACTCTTGGCGTCAAATGCTTTGGGATTAGTTCCTATCTCCCTTAACTCATTATAACGGAAGAAAGGCACATCATCCGGCCTCTCAATCACATTTTTGGCGACGAGTTTCCCCCCGATTTCTAGAGCTACTCTTCGTACCCTCTGATGGCTCCCCTGATCTATATAGAAGTGGTGGTTAGGTGTCAAGGGGGCCATCTTAACAGCCAAGTCCATAGCTTTCCTTAATTTTTCCTTATCTTCACCGGATATATTCTCTTTCTCCGCTCTTTCCCACACCTTATTAATCGCATCACTCTGATCCTTTTCGCACCTCGCAATATCTTTAGGATACGAGTAATCCATCGAAAGGTAAGTCCTTATCTGCTCTATAACAGGGGTTGGATCCTCTCTCCAAGACGGGTAAACTAATTCATGGCTATACATTGCTTTCCAGCCAAATTCATCAAGGTAATCATTCAATCGCTTCAAAAATTCTCTTTCTTTCCCCCCGCCTTTTTTACATATGTCAATAATTTCATCCTTCAATTCGCCGCTTTCGAAGAGTTCTTTTAAAATTGGAGACCCTTTGACAAACTCTTTAAGTTCCCATAGTCCCTCGATCGCCTCCCAATTTTTATCGGCGGTAGAGATCAGAACCCTATTGGTCAACTCTTCATCCGGTTTTCCGAATACCTTTGCGAAAACCTCTTTAAACATGATAAATGACTGAAACTGCGCCAAGTTCAATACCCAGTGTAGCCTCCAATGCTGGTCGAAAATATCAATGGCATCCTCAAACAGTACCAATAGCTCTTCAAGCGATGATTCTTCATAGGGGTAGTTATCCAAAAAATCTAGGTTCCTTTTCATTTCAGGGAGGAGTCTATCGTTCCACCACCCCAGGAACTTGTCTGCGTATATCGGCATCACCGCCGAATAGTATTTTGCCGATGCTTCTATCGTGTCAGGGTTAGGAGGTATCATCCCATGATATATATAACCGTTTGCAACCTTTAACGGCCATAAGCTTCCGATTGGTGCCCAGAATCTTCTATACATATATGCGCATGCCCCGGTTCTATCTCCATCCCCCCATCCACAGACTTCAACATAAAGAGGGGATGCCGGATGCGGAGTATGTAGATCACTTATTACCCAGTGTATTTTTTTCTCTGTTTCGGTTTTCCATTCAATAGGAAAGTCTTTGCTCCCATAGAATCTATATAGAACCTTAGAGCCCCATACTTCATCTGCCTCTTCCACTTTTTCCCCGGGGGTAATTCTTTCATACCATTTGCCGAGTGGATTTTCAACCAATTTTACCATTTGTTTACCTCCTCTAGTTACTCTTCTATAATAGCCACAGCTCGTGTCCAACTAGCACCGGTTTTCCTAACCTTAGCAGGAAACACAGCAACCTTGAATCCATAAGGCTTTGGAATTTTGTCCAGGTTCGCCCATTTCTGATTTTCTCCGGAACATTGGTGGTTTTAGTTATTTGCCAAGCGCCTCTTTAACTATTTCCTTAAAGGCAAAATCAGGGACTGACCATTTGCGGATAGCAGCCTCTCCCTTGACTCTTTCCACAATTTCCCTTACCTGCTCTTTGGTTGCCGAAAGTCCCATTTCCTTAAGCTTGCTTTCTACGATGAATGCACCAGTGCCTCTGCCTAAGATCACCTCATAGCCTTCTCTGCCGATAAGCTCAGGCATAAAGGGCATCATGGTGTAAGGCCGGCCTTGCTTGCCTAATTGTTCAATCATCCAGGCAATCATGCTTGAGCCATAGACGAACTCATTTTCTCCCACGATAGGCTTATTGCCGGCTATAGGAATCTTAGTTAATTCGGACACAAGCTGACAGGTGGGATAAATACGGTCTAATTTGATACCAGTTTCCACGCCAAGGAGGAGTTGTATTGCCATGGCTACCTCTTCAGTAGCAGCATTACCAGCCCTCTCTCCAATGGCATTGATTGAGGTATGGACTACTTCAGCTCCTCCAACAACCGCGGCTATCATTACCATTGTCGCTAAGCCAAAGTCATTGTGGCCATGGTGCTCAATGGGAATCCCAGGCACCCAGCTTCTCAGCTTCCTCACAACGTAGGTTAGCGCCCAAGGAAGAGTGAAGTCAAAAGTATCTGAGATGGAAATATGGTCGGCACCTCCCTCATAAACTACGCTCTTACACAATCGCTCTAGAAGTTCCAAAGGAACTTTATAATAGTCCCAAGGCTCTGCTATGGTAAATATGTTGTTCTTCTTGGCATAGGCAACCACTCTAGTCAATCTTTCTACAAGCCCGTCTTCATCAATACCCCATGCCTGTTTACAGGTCCAAGGATTGACAATACATTCGATCATGACTCCATCGGCACCACACTCTAAGGCAAGGTCAATGTCCTGCTCCATCCAGCGACATAAGCAAATCACTTTAGCCTTTAGTTCACCATTACGCCGCATCTTGACTAGCTCTTTAGTTGCCTCCTTATCATAGCTAGAGTAAAAGGGGGCAACTTCCACACTATATACCCCTAATTCGTCCAGTGCCTTGGCTATTCTAACCTTCTCCTGAGGCAAAAGAGAAACATGGGGAGTTTGCTCTGCCTCGCGCAAGGTAACATCATGAATGTAAACCCTTTCAGGCAAAGTGTATTGTTGTCTTACCTCATCCGCATAATTGAAATGACTGAGCCAATACTTATCAGTTAACCAACGCTTCTGCTCGACCATTGATTTAAACCTCCAATTATTAATTGATTAATAATTTAATCAATACCCATTGTTCTCGGAGGGACTTCATTATCATTTTCATCAAAAACTCTTACCTCAACATTAGTCCCCGGTATCCCAGCTAACTTCAGCCTTTCCATTTCAGAAAGACCTGTTAGCCCAGGTCTTTTTCTATTTTACTTTCTTTTCTTCTCTTTCAATCTTCTCGTCTAGGGCGTCCTCAAGCCACTCTCCCAATGTCTTTTTTGAACGCAGGGCTTCTATTCGCGCTTTGTGTAGAGCTTCTGGGTCTATCAATACATGACGAGGCTTTCTAAACATGCCGAGGGCTTCTAAGAGATTTTCGATTCCTCGGAGTTACCATAGTCTTGAAGTATAAAAATAGCACAAGATTATATTTTTGTCAATACTCTGTGAAAAAGGGTTCTACGTCAATAAGTGTGAAAATTATGACCCTGCTCCTTTGGAATTAGTTACCAATATCCTCAGCCGGAAGTTATCCATGTTCCGGTAGCCATAAGCCATCCTCTTTATGGTCTTAATACGATTGTTCTTTCCCTCAACAAAGCCATTGGTTATCGGGTAATCAAAGTAATTCAGTATCTCCCCTCGCCAGTTGTCTAATGTATGCAGTAGCTCCTTAAACTCAGGTAGACAGTCATTGGAGATTGTATCCTCTAATGACTTCAATCCAAAGGTTACAGAGGTCAGTGGGTGCTTCTCAATTACCCTTTTTCACACTAAATAGTGTAGACCCGATAGAATTTGCCTATTGACAAATAACATATATTTTAATACTATAATTTTAGTATAGAATACTTGACAAATCGTATTATGTTGATATTATAATATTGACCTTCACCAAGATAAGCTAAGGAGAAAGGGGGAGCTTATGTAAAATAATATGTGTTTAGTTGTCTGGAGCACTACAAAAAATGGGAGGTTAAAATAAATGGGTAAATCAATGAAAAACAAATTTTTAGTCCTTGCGGTGGTGCTTACGCTGGTTACCAGCTTAGTTATTGCTGGCTGCGTTCCAGCTCCGCCACCAGTAACGCCGCCGCCAGTAACGCCGCCAGTAACGCCGCCAGTAACGCCGCCGCCAGTAACGCCGCCACCAGTCGAACCAGTGGAGCCCTTAGTAATAGGTACTTCCATGGGAAGGACCGGATGGATGGCGGTGGTCGAGGTGGATTTAGGTGATATGATGATCATCTATGCGGACAAGGTTAATAAGGAAGGGGGAATAAATGGCCGCCCGGTTGAGTTCATTATATATGATAATGAATCAACGACAGAGCTAGCTGTCACCCAGACGACGAAACTCATTGAGGAAGACGAAGCTCTAATCGTAATTTCCCAGCTCTGGAGTGGCCCGACTTGGGCTCAGTACGAGATTATCAAGGATACCGGGGTGCCCTTCATAATTATGGTAGGCGGCCCCCAGCCCGATGAAGTGTTTATACCGGGGGAAAACATGTTTAACAATCACCCTTCTTATGATTTCTTCGCTGAGGCCACACTACGCTATTTTAAGGAGGACCTGGGGCTCACCAGGGTAGCGTTTCTAGCCACCTCTGACGAGAGCGGTGAGGAAGACCTGGAATGGGGACTGGAGCATGCTGAAAAACTTGGTCTCGAGGTAGTTCTAGTTGAAAGGTGTGACCCCGAGGCTATGGACGTCACTGCCCAGTTGACCCGGATAAAGGCTGCCAACCCGGAGGCTCTGCAACTGGCCGGTTCTGGCGTCGTCGTCGGACCGATGTTCAAGGGTATCAAGCTCCTGGGGCTCGATATACCTATCTCCACAGCTAACGGGATGACGAATCCAGAAGGGACTGAGCTCATGAAAGGGTATGAACCGGAGGTACTTGTAATGCCTGTGATGCCGCCGCAAGCTGGTGCCATTCCTGGTATACTCCCGGCAGACGACCCAATAATGATTGTGATCGACGAGATGTGGGACCTCTGGGAAGAGTATTATGGCGAAACAAGAGGAACAAAAGCTGATTTGTGCTTCGGCTGGAGCTGGTTCGGCTGGGATGTTATGGAGATTGCCGTTGAGGGTCTGAGACAGGCTGGACCCCTCCCTGACGACCTTGCCGAAGCCAGGGAGACAGTAAGGTCGGCCATGGAGAACAAGATAATAGGCTTTGAAACGGAATGGGGGACGCGAACCTATTCTCCCACTGACAAATGTGGCCTAGAGAAGTTCTGTCCGGCATTAATGACAATGGTGGACGGCGAACTAATACTCCTTAAGCAGCTTTGAAGCTTCGCCAGCAAAGCTCAGTTAGTCAGGCTATATCCTGAATCACTGTAGGAAGATGATGAAACCCGGGGTGAGGCAGTTTTACCAAAGCCCCGGGTTTCCAGTGTCGGGGTGGAGGATTCAAACCGGCGTGAGGCAGTTTTACCAAAGCCCCGGCAACAATGGACTGGCTCGGATATGAATAAGCCGAGCATAATGCTATGAGTCAATATGTTGAGTTAAAAAATTAAAAAAGAGGAAGACAATGTAGGATTGGCATTCTTATTCCATTGAAAAATTAAAAAGGGAGGAAAGCAGTGATTAGCGATAAAGTTAAGCAAGACGTTTTGGCAGCGGTTGATGGTCTGAAAGATGAACTTATCAAGCTGACGGTAGACACTGTGAAGATTCCCAGTGTGAATCCAACTTATTCGGGCATCGTCAGGGAGGAAGTCATTGGAGGAGAGACCAGGGTTAATGAGTATTTAAAACCTGTTATGGAAACAATCGGCCTCAAGACAGATATGTGGGAGGAAGAAGAAGGTCGTGCCAATCTGGTTGGAGTATATAAAGGAACTGGGAGAGGGAAATCCCTTATATTTAATGGGCACGTAGATGTAGTACCCCCGGGGGCCAAGGAGGAGTGGACAGTGGCTGGAGCCTGGAGTGGTAAGATAGCCGACGGGAAAATATGGGGGAGAGGTACCACCGATATGAAAGGTGGGAATGCAGCCGCCATCATTGCGCTAAAGGCTCTTCTCAATGCTGGGTATGAGCCGAAAGGGGATGTGATTATCGAAGATGTTGTGGGAGAAGAAATGATGAACACCGATGCCGGTACCGGAGCCGTCATCAAACGGGGCTACAAGGCAGACGCGGCTATTGTAGTGGAACCGTCAGCTCCTCCTTATCGCCTTGGCCTTATTCCTGTCGGTCCTGGACTTTTCCATATGGTATGTACCATTAAAGGAAAAGCAACCCACGAATGTATGCGCGATGAGTTGGTTCGAGCCGGCGGTCTGGGTGCCAAAGTTGGTGTTCACTCAATCGACAAAGCCCTTATTATTTATGAAGGGCTCAGGAAGTTGGAAGAGGAATGGGGGCAGACCAAGAGTCACCCGTTATTCACTCGCCCTGGTCATTTCACAATTCATCCTGGAGTCATCACAGGTGGGCCCAGGGGTGCTTTTGTCATTTCCGAAGAGAGCACGATTGAATATGCTATATTGCATGCGCCACAGGACTCTGAAGAACAGGTCAAGAAAGAGGTAGAGGACCAGATTGCTCGATTTGCTCAAACAGATCCCTGGCTCAAAGAAAACCCACCAAAGGTAGAGTGGCTGTTCTGGTGGCCGCCTTTCGACGTTCCAGTAGATGCTCCGATCTGTAAAACTATTGCAGCGGTTTATGAAGCTGTAATGGGAGAACCCATCAAATATTACGGGTTCGCCGCAGTTGACGATGCCGCCTTTCTAAACAGGGCTGGCATCCCGGCAGTTACCTTTGGCCCAGGCAATATATTTGTCGCTCATGCTCCTAATGAGTGTGTTGAAATCTCTGAACTCGTGGACGCTGCCAAGTTGTACGCCGTATCCATTGTGGAGTGGTGTGGAGTCTAACCAGTTGTTGGGGTGGAACTTTGACTTGAAATAAGGTGGGATGAGGTACCTTCTTCTATTCCTGAGAGGAAGGCACCTCGTAATTTAACAATACACAAGATAAAAGCTGATACGTTGGATGACCCGCAAAAAAGGGCTATGGCGTGGAGGGCATATAAAAAAGAAAGGGCTAAAGGATGGCAAGATTAGACGGCAAGGTTGCCATGGTAACTGGAGGTGCCTCCGGTATCGGGAAGGCGCATGCTGAGTTGTTTGCTAAGGAAGGAGCTAAAGTTGTAGTTACTACCAGGAAGAAGGTGGCTGAGGGCACAGCATTGGCTGAAAGTATCAAAAAGGAGAGCTGCAGAAGAACGACGCGCTGTTACTCTTTTTATCGACTATTCAAGATTTGGCAAAGTGTGGGAAGAGGTGTCAAATTATGTTATGATCGAAAAGGCAAAAATGGCCGAGAAACTAGATTGAATTAAATAAGGAGGCGCATTCATTTGGAGTCTCCGGAAAGTGTCATAGAAACAACGCGAGACAGACTTACATTACTAATTACCTTGAATGTATTCCAGCCTGTAATACAGGATGAGTTAAACAGCAGCTTATCAAAGCTGATGAAGGGCAAGAAATCTTGTGGACAGGAGGGGATGCCTATGAGAGAAGTTATTTAAGGACTTTTTGGGTAGAAAAAATTATTAAGGAGGAAAGAGTTGAGAAAGATTTTCATACCGTTAATGACTGTAGCTGTAGTAGCTGCCCTACTCCTTGGCTGTATGCCAGGGGCGCCAGTAACACCACCACCAGTAACACCACCACCAGTAACACCGCCGCCAGTAACGCCGCCACCAGTCGAGCCGCCACCAGTCGAACCAGTGGAGCCCTTAAAGATAGGTTATTCCTGGAGTGCGACCGGATGGGGGACGATGTACGAGGTGGCAATATATGATATAATGCTCGCCTATCAGGACAAGGTTAATGAAGAAGGGGGAATACATGGACGCCCGATTGAGCTCATTGTGTATGATAATGAATCAACGTCAGAGCTAGCTGTCCTCCACGCGAAGAAGTTCATCGAGGAAGACGAGGTTCTAGTCATAATTTCCGAGCTCTTTAGTGGCCCTGCTTGGGCTCAGTGCGAGGTTGCCAAGGGTACCGGGGTGCCCTTCATAGTTATGGTAGGCGGCCCCGTACCCCCTGAAGTGTTTATACCGGGGGAAAACATATTTAACAACCACCTTCCTTATGATTATTTCCAGGATGCCACAGTAGGCTATTTTGCGGAGGACCTGGGGGTCACCAGGATGGCGATACTAGCCACCACTGACGAGAGCGGTGAGGAAGACCTGGAATATACTCTGGATTCGGCTGAAAAATTTGGTATCGAGGTAGTTATAGTTGAAAGGTGTGACCCCGAGGCTCTAGACGTCACTGCCCAGTTGGCCCGGATAAAGGCTGCCGACGTGGAAGCTATTCACCTGGCCGGTTCTGGTGTCATCGTCGGACCGATGATGAAGGGTATCAAGCTCATGGGGCTCGATACTTTACCTGTCGCCGGAACTCCCGGGATGGTGTCTAGAGAAGCGTTTGAGCTCGTTAGAGGGTATGAACCGGAGCTACTAGTAATGACTTGCACGCCCGTGATAGCTAATGTTTTTCCTGGTGTGCTCCCGCCAGACCACCCAATAGTGGTAGAGAACGACGAGATGTGGGATGTCTGGTATGAGGCTTATGGCGACACACACGGAACAAGAGAAGAAATACTATTTAGCTATGGTTTTTTCGGCTGGGATGTTATGGAGATTGCCATTGAGGGTCTGAGACAGGCTGGACCTCTCCCTGACGACCTTGCCGAAGCCAGGGAGGCAGTAAGGTGGGCCATGGAGAACAAGATAATAGGCTTACAAACGACATCTGGGATACGAAACTATTCTCCCACCGACAAAAGTGGCCTAACGTTGCTGCTTCCGGCATTAATCACCATAGAGGACGGAGAGGTCGTGCTCCTTAAGCTCCTTCAGTAGTCGAGCTATATCTTCAATCACTGTAAAAAGATGATGAAACCCGGGGTGAGGCGGCTTCACCAAAGCCTCGGGTTTCCAGTGTCGGGGTGGAGGATTCAAACCGGCGTCAATCTTTGGTTGTGTCAGCAGCAGCTGGCCCAAGCAGATAGATATGGTTGTGAAGCGAGGCATCAAAAGTTTAGCAGGAGATAGGTAGTAGCCGGGTGGTAGCTTAAGAAGATAGACCTTTAGCTTACCACTTCCCTGAGAAGCAAATGGTAATATTCCTTCAACTCTTGGTTAGTGGACTTGCCAATGGAGCAGTTTATGCTCTCGTAGCCTTCGGCTATGTGGTGATATTCAACGTTGCCGGCTGGCTCAATTTCCCTCAGGGTAACTATATGATGTTCGGTGCCTTCTTCACCCTAACCTTGCTCGGGCTAAACCTGCCCTTGCCAGTAGCAGCGATTTTGGCAATTATCATAACTACAAGTATAGGTGTATTGTTTGAAAGATTGGCTATTGGTCGTATGCGACAGCCGTCGTTAAACACGGCAATACTGATAATGATTGGTGCCATCTTTCTCTTTGATGGCATAAAGATGATTAGCTTTGGCAAGTATCCCAAGACGCTGCCTTTTTTTTCAGAGCAGTTCAGCGTTGAGTTTTTCGGTGTTGCTATTCCCACTCAATCCCTGTGGGTGATAGCTATCACCCTAATTTTGGGCATTGCCCTATGGTATTTCTTTAATCGGCAGTTCTATGGTAAGGCAATGAGGGCCGTCGCTCAAAATCCATTGGCGGCAAAACTAGTCGGAATTAACATTCGGAGGCTGGTAGTCCTTGCTGTTGCCATAAGCTCTGGGATAGGAGCACTTGGCGGGATAGCCATAGCCCCACTCACCTTCATAGTGTATAATGCCGCCATGCTATTTACATTGAGAGGCTTTATTGCCGCAGTGATTGGAGGCGGTTTAGTCAGCTATCCGGGAGCTTTCCTAGGTGGGGTTGTGGTTGGCCTAATAGAGGCCTTTACCATTGGCTATGTTACCTCGCTGTATAAAGATGTTGTTTTGTTTAGCGTGTTGATAATCATACTTCTCTGGCGACCCACTGGCCTATTGGGACCGCGGGAAACTTAAATTTCGCAAAGGGGGGCTAAAAATTAGGAAGCATTATATCAGCCTCATATCTATCATAGTTGTCCTGGTAGTGCTATTTTTCGTATTGGATACCTATTACTTGACCGTGATGACCCTTGTTGGCCTGTATGCTCTAACGCTGACAGGGTTTATAATCTTCTCCGGTTACACGGGGCAAGTATTACTTTGCCACGGTACTTTAATGGCCTTTGGCGGCTACAGCGCCGCGATATTGAGCGCGAAAGATCCTGTAGCACGGGAGGTAGCTGTTGGATATGGTCTCCCACCAATTGTTGGAATGGTGGTTGGGGTGTTACTGGCTATCGCCTTTACTTATGTAATTGGAAAGATTATATTGAGGTTACGGTCATGGTACCTAGCCCTTGCCACGATAGCTATCGCCGTGATTTCGGAATCAGTGTTGGATGGCTGGGTAGAAGTAACCGGCGGGACGACAGGCGTAATCGGTATTCCACCCTTTTCACTTGGTGGGCTTGTGTTTGATAGCGTTGAATCATTTTATATCCTGGCCTGGGTTGTTGCCCTGGGCGGGTGGGTATTTGCCCTCCATCTTGTCAACTCACGCCCAGGCAGAGCCCTTGGAGCCATCAGTCGCGATGAGGTAGCTGCCAGTACGCTGGGCATAGATGTGACTAAATATAAGGTTCAAGCTTTTATGCTCTGTGGGGTATATGCCGCTGTCTCCGGAGGACTGTATGTACATTTCATGGGGAGTGCTAGCCCGGATGCGTTCAATCTACTGGTATCATTTAAGATTCTGATGGTTGCAATTCTCGGTGGGCTAGGAACAATATATTCGGTTTTCCTTTCAGCTCCGCTGATGAAGTTCTTGCCCGATATGCTCGCTGGTTTCGGAGATTATAAGCCCATTATCTTCGGACTGATTTTTATTATTGTTCCGATGTACTTCGCCGGTGGTATTACAGGTATAGTAACTACCATCAGGCGAAAGCTTCCCAAATTCATGCCCACAAGGAGTAGGCGTGGCTATTGAAATTAAAAAATCGACTGGGGGAGAAATGCCGGTTTTGGAAATAGAGAGCGTGACCAAGTTTTTCGGCGGGGTTGAGGCGCTGAACCAGCTAAGTTTCAGTGTTGAACCTCATGAAATCAAGGCGGTCATAGGACCGAATGGAGCTGGCAAGACCACGCTTTATAATGTCATAACCAGAGTCTTCCCTGCCACCTCTGGTAAGGTCAAATTCAAAGGCAAGGACATAACCAACCTCAAGTCTCATGATATTGCCAGAATGGGCATCGCTCGTACCTTCCAGAATGTTCGCATATTCAACGACCGCACAGCTTTAGCTAATGTAATGACCGGATACCATCAAGTGATGAGTACGGGACTATTTGATTCAGGACTTTCCCTTCCCAAGGCGAGGAAGGAGGAGCAACGCGCAAGAGAAATCTCAATGGAGTGGCTCACCTTTGTCGGCTTGGAAAGGGATGCCTCTAGACTGGCCGGAGACCTTCCCCATGGAACACGGAAGTTGGTGGAACTGGCGCGAGCATTGGTCAGCGACCCCACCCTCCTCCTCCTGGACGAGCCAGCAACTGGCTTGAACGATGCGGAGAGAGAGCATATGTCACAACTACTTTATCAGTTGCGAGAAAGAGGCAAAACAACCGTGCTTGTAGAACACCAGATGGAGTTTGTCATGGGAGTCTCCCACCATGTTCTTGTGATAAACTATGGTAAAAAGATCGCCGACGGCACACCGGCTGAGGTTCAGAACAATCCCGAGGTGATTGCCGCCTATTTAGGGGAGGAAGTCAATGCTTAACGTGGAGAATCTTTATGTCAATTACGGTGGGGCGGAGGCAATAAGGGGTATCTCGCTTCAGGTCGGGATGGGGGAGATAGTATGTCTCCTTGGTGCAAATGGAGCCGGCAAATCAACCATTTTGCGGGCTATCTCCGGGTTGCTTGTCCCAAAAGCGGGACACATCGTTTTTCACGACAGTGATATCACTGGATTTGCGCCTGAAAAGATAGTTGGGCTGGGCATCAGCCATGTTGCAGAAGGGAGACAAATCTTCCCAGGACTCACAGTTATGGAGCATTTAGAGCTCGGAGCCTATTGCTATCACCGCGATATATCTCGTAGAGATAGTTTTGAGCAGGCCCTGGCACAGGTCTTCGAGTTGTTCCCTAGGCTTAAGGAGAGACAGAAACAATTGGGGGGCACCCTAAGCGGGGGAGAACAACAAATGCTCGTGATAGGACAGGCCCTCATGGCGCAACCAGGGCTCCTTCTGTTAGACGAGCTGAGCATGGGATTAGCACCCATAGTGGTACAGGAGATACTTGACACTGTGCGGGGATTTCCTGAGAGGGGTGTCTCTGCTCTATTAGTTGAACAGAATGTTCGCGCTGCCCTGCGGATAGCTAGTAAAGGGTACGTATTAGTAGATGGCAAGGTAGCCCTTGCGGGAACCTGCGACGAATTGTTAGGCAATAGAGACCTAGCGGCTACCTATTTGGGTGGAAAGGAAAGTGTGGCTTAGACATCTCTCTATCATCCCTGGAGTGACAGGACACCTTCTAGACTCCACTGCCTATGATGAGACCCGCCTTAATCTCCCTATCTGTTTCAGACGTTGTCTTGCCCCACATCCTTGAGGCATCCCTTATTTCAACTTTATCATTGCATATCCACAGATATGATGGCGACTCGCTTCTACCCCTAACAACCAGTGCATCGAAACCCGTGCGATTAAATACAGTGGCCCAATTTCCACCGGCGCAGGAATCAGCCCATATACCAGTTAGGGGCGACCTTGAAGCAACGATCCACCTCCCAGAACCAGGTATAGTTGTACCTTGGAAGGGGCCAACTGCGAACACTATAGCATTATCTGGACTTAATGGGTCAGTACTAGGGTCCACTTCATCAAAAAGTATCTTAGTGGCTATACCTACACCACCTAAGTACTTCTTAAAGAACACCTCATCAACCCACTTAACGTCTACTGAACGGGCAGTTAGGTTAACATCGAGGATCTTCCCCCAAAAACCATACATATTATTTTATTCCTCCCTAACAATCAGAGACTAGTTAATTTTCAAAAGAAAGAAGAAGAAATATTACCAAAGTATAACCTTATCTCCCTCTTTTATCTTTGAATCTAGGTCCGTAATCATTCTATCTCCGAGTCTCTTAAGCTTTGAGCGAAATCAGCAATAGACTGTTATATCCTCTTTAGGGGACAGCCTTCAAATCATTTGCGGAGTACCGCTCATTATAATACTCTCTGCACACCTTCTCTGCGCACCTTTGTCTTTTCTGCTCTGAGAGTAAGTTTGGGTCTCCGAAAATGAGTGCCCCGGTAGGACAAACTTGTACGCAGGCAGGTAACAGCCCCTGGTCAATTCGCTCCACGCATAAGTCACACTTTTGCACTATGTTTTCCTCAGGAACAAACTGGGGGGCACCAAAGGGGCAGGCCTCAATGCACAGTTGACAACCGGTGCATTTCTCCTCATTGATGAAAACAATGCCATCGGAGCGCTTATAAATAGCACCCTCAGGGCAGGCTTCAATGCAAGCTGGCTTACCGCAATGCCTGCAGGCCATGGGCACAAAATCCATGACCAGCTTGCCCCCAATCCGGGTGGGTCCTACTTGTTTAACCTTGATGAAGTGTGGTCCCACACCAAGCTGGTGCTCCTGCTTGCAGGCCACCTCACAGGAAAAACAACCGTAACAGAGCTCCATATCAACTAAAAGTGATTTCTTTCCCATCTCAATCCTCTTCCACCCTATAAACTTTACATAGAAGACCCCTAAGTGAAACGGCGCCACTCACCGGCTCGTAAGGCGGGTCATTGGTTGTAATGATATTTATATTGGACTCGGACCAGCCATGCAGAGGGTCCTCTTTGTTCTCTGGGTACCACCAGTGCGATGGTGTCGCAACTACCCGAGGGTCGACTGCCTCAGTTACCTCTGCTTTCATCTTCACCCGGCCTCTATCCTTTGGTGCCTCAATCCAGACCCAATCGCCGTCCCTGATATCAAGACCGGCAGCTGTCTGGGGATGGATTTGCACCCTGGGATACGGCTCCAGTTCCCTGCACCAGGGCACCTGTCTGCCGCTAGAGTGGAAATAGGCCACATGCCTGTGCCCAGTAGTTAGGACAAGGGGATAATCCTTGGCTATCTCTGGAGTAGAAAACGGCGTCTCTTGGTTATCCTTATAGTAGGGTAATGGGTCTTCGCCAGCCACCTCCTTGGTTAGACTGGCAACGAGCTCCACCTTGCCCGAGGGAGTCTTGAATCTACCCTCTTCCTCATATTTCTTGTATCGGGTGGGCTGAACGATAAAGTGGTGCTTCTTAAGCTCCTCATAGGTGATGCCAATTCCACTGAGGATATAGTCATGGAATTGAGCAACCGTCTTCCACTGCTTGGGTAGCTCCAATCCCATGCGCTTGATTATCTCTATGTCCATTTCCCGGTCCTCCATAGTGTCATAGACCGGCTCAATAACCCTCTCCCTGGCGGCAACCATATTATTATACATCGCGACATCTATCCCATCCTTCTCCAGGTAGGTGTGGGGTGGCATGATTATATCACACATCTCCATAGTGGGGTTCATAAAGAAACAAGAACCTACCGAGAACTCTAGCTTCTTTAATGCTTCCATTGTTTCCTTGGCACCCTCAAGACAGAGCAACAGGTCATTCATCACCCAGGCGGCTTTTACTGGATAGGGCTTGCCGGTAATGATGGCGTGAACCACGCTGGGAGGATGACAAAGACCTGCGACTATGGACTTTGAGCTGGCGAAAAGGGGAAATTCCTTGGCACCAATGCGTTTGTCAGCTACTTCCGGAGGAAAAGGCAAGTCTTCACGCTCAATGCGTAACTTAGTTTTGAAGCCTTGGTAGACGCTACCCATAACGAGCCCCCCCTTTACATCCAGATTGCCACAGATAGCCGCCATAATGGCCATGGCACGAATTGTCTGGTGGACGTTGAAATTCATCTGAACCCCCATGCGGGTATGCATCGCAGCTCCTGGACTGCTGGTAGCATACATACGGGCAGCACTGATGATGTCCTCTTCGGAGACCCAAGTTACCTCCGATACCCGGCTAGGAGGATATTCCTGAACACGCTGCCTGAGTTCAGAAAAGCCAACACACCACTTATCCACAAATTCCTTATCATAGAGTCCCTCATTGATAATGACATTCAGCATGCCCAGTGCAAGGGCATCGTCAGCACCCGGTCTGACCTGGAGGAAAATGTCTGCCTTGGAGGCGATTTCACAGAAGCGGGGGTCAACCACAATTAGCTTGGCCCCCTTCTTTTTGCCGATCATAATGTCCCGTGCTCGTGTTGGGTGTGACATTACTGGATTGCCCCCCCAGAGCATAATACACCGGCTATTTCGGTAGTCAGGTCCTACTTCCGAGGTCAATGGTTCACCGAAGGTAACACGATTAGCTATAATCATAGGGGTATAGCAGTAATGAGCATCGGAGTGAAACCAGGTTGGGCTCCCCATGGCATGGAGCCAGGCCAATTTGAAAATATTTTTTAGGTCATGGAAGCCGTGGTCCCCATAGGCGCAGGTAATAGATTCCGAGCCCCATTTGTCCATAATCTCCTTGAATCTAGAGGCAGCAGTGTTCAGCGCCTCATCCCAAGAGATACGCTGCCACTTGCCCTCTCCCCTCTCTCCAGTCCGTTTCATCGGGTATTTAATGCGGTCAGGGTGATAGAGAACCTGGGTAACTGCCAGCCCCTTGGGACACATGGTCCCCTCGTTCTGAGGGAAATCAGGGTCACCCTCAACCTTGACCACCCTGCCATCCTTAACATAAGCTAAAACCCCGCAGCAATCATGACAGCGGTCACAAATAGTTGAAACAACCTCCGTGCCATCACTGAGTTTTCGTCTCATTCTCCAACCTCCCTTCTTCTACATATTCCTTGCTGGCTAGCCAATCTCTACCTTGAACTAGCGCATGAAACGCCCGCCTTTGAGCGTCAATACTGTATCCCTCTACCTGCTCCTCTGTGCTTACCCGGGCATAAAGTGCTGCTCTCATCGTTCCCTCCTCATAGTTTCTATTTGCTCTTTCGTCGGAGGCTCGGTGCCGAGATATTTGATGACTTTTTGTCTCACCTTCTTACCCTCTCGCTTGCTTTCCACGAGATAGTAGTAGGTTCTGTTACGTTTTCGTTTAGTTCTGATAAATGCCACCGCTCGTCTCCATTACCATTGTAGTGCCTACCTAGAGAAATGTCAAGGGGCTTTTGAAAGTCAAGCAAGGAATTTGGATAGGTTGGCTGAGTTCCTTGCCAGTGTTGCTGAGGCTTGGGAAGTAGCCACTGGGGAGCAAAGAAACAAGCTAGCGCTCACACTGTTTCGGGAAGTCTGGTTAAAAGACAAACAGATCGTAGCCGTCAAGCCACAACCTGAGCTAAAGCCGTTCTTTGATTTGAACTACGGAGCGATGGAAGAAAAGCTGTCACAGAATTTCGGGAAGTGGCGACCCCGAGGGGATTCGAACCCCTGATCTCTGCCGTGACAGGGCAGCATGTTTATCCACTACACCACGGGGCCATTCTAGTTCAGTAAGGTT
>JABUBM010000074.1_pt1 | contig 21574 bp, 21 predicted proteins | sample 7240321 | NCBI WGS metagenome assembly JABUBM01 (sample SAMN07256344, study PRJNA390944) | subsurface metagenome | isolation source: Methane hydrate marine sediment | place: Pacific Ocean: Eastern North Pacific, ODP site 1244 | collected 2002
CAGCCAGTTACCTGACTGCCCCCGCACAGATCCCAGCGTGCGGAACTACCGCACTGGGCTCTTCAGAGATACTCGCTTCCGTAAAAGACAAATTAATATTGCCTTCTTTGCTATTCCCTGCAGGGAGGTTTGCATTTGTTTTCCAGTCCAACAGTCTGGCAAATGTTATCCTTTGCAGGCTAAGTATTCTGTCAGCCCCTTCCTCATTTTTTCCATGAGTACTATGAGCTAATCCGACTCCCTATATGCCATCAGTCATCCTCTCTTTTCATCGGGTAGACTTACCTTATGTTAAGGAGCTTATAGGGTCTCCCAAGTTCTCCTATATCTCTCTACAGACATGCCATGTGCCAAGACCCCGACAGACCCTCTTTAGAATCTCACCATATGCGATTCTCTTGTATAGGCTTCCGTTGCGAAAACGACGTCGCCATCTGCATTAATCTTTATTTACCAGGCTGTATAATTCACTTTTAGGAAGTACGGTCTTCCTTATGGCCTATCTGTTTCCCTGTGTACGCTTCATCTAATGGTTACCCATTTTGATGCAACACTCGGTATAGGTGGTTGGCTAGACCTTACCCAACAAGGACTTTCACCCTGCAAGAAATATAAAACTTCTTGGCGCGTCTTCCGCTAAAAGCTACCGAATTATTGACCTGGCACACCTTCCCTATTTATCAAATTTGAAAGCAATATATTAATTGTCTAAAAAAATGGGAAGTGACTTTATTTATTATTAGCCACAGCATGTCAGATAACATTTTGCGGGTATATGAGGTTTGGCATAGCAAATATTTGAGCGAGTGTATGCGAGCCATATACCCACTGTTAGCCACCGTCGCGTTTTTACTGCTCCACGTTTAGTCTGGATGATACTCGCCTACACGTTTAACAGTTGGCGATTACTGTTGACTAGGGAATCGAGTTCTGCTTTTAGCGGCTGCCATTCGCTACAGATTCGCTCATGTTTTTTGCTCTTCGATAGCCAATAAATCACGCCTGGAATTACATAGAAAAGACACAGCACTAAAAACGCAATCCAGTTGAACTGTTTGGGTGGGGGCGTAGTGTAATTGTTTAAGGCGGAACTTCCCAGATTCTCTAGTCGACTGACGAGCGAAAAGTGCTGAGACTCAACGGATATTATCTCGGAGAGGCGCGGTGTATCTTTAGCTCTCCGGAAGTCGATAGTACTAAAACGCTCGGTTGTGGTAACAGAGTAAATCGTGTCGCTTTCAAAAACACCCCCTGGCTCTAGATGGGATTCCTTTGAAACTACCGTGTTTGTCCCAATCACCTCCCAGAAGAATAATTGATGTTGAGTGATGATTGCCTGGACTTCATCAGTGTCACATCTGATGTGCTTGAAGTCGTATCCACTAGGTTTTTGAGTTTTCATGATAGTATACCTCCTTCTTAATTTTAAATAGGAATTTCCCTGTTTATCAAATTTAAAAGTAAAATATTAATTATCTAAGAAAATGGGATGTGTCCCCATTTTATAAAAGCCATTGAACTAACCAATATGTTTCGACCTTTCGCGAAGTATTTCTTTTGGGTAATCACCTTCATCCTCTGGTTTTTCCTGACTAACTAACTTATACATATCGGGCTTTAAGCCTACTTGTGTTTGCTCTACATAAAATATACAAGCATCGGGTGAAAATACTTCTGAGGGTACTATCCATCCGCCAGTATTCCAAAGAGATATGAATTTTCCATTTACCCGTACTTTTCTATCTGATTTTAACAACCTTCCACCATGATGGGTGTGCCCAAAAACAAAGTGAAAATCTTTTTTTACTTCATTTTTAATTCCGCAAATATCCTCTAAATACCATATTACTTTTTCACGCACATAATTATCCAGCAATGTTTTTCCATCTTCCTTATATGTTGTTTTTTTTATTGATCTTGATCTATTAAATTCCAACTTTTTTTTACGATACCAATCAAAGACAATTTCTATTATTCTATATTTACTAATTTTATACCAAAGACCTTCCATAAACCTATAAGTTTTATCTTCCAAATCACCGAGATTTTTAGCCATTCTCGCACTCGTAAGTTTATCCAAAGCTTTTGCAAATAAATGCCCATGATCAAAAAAATAAAAAGCAGTATCTGTCTCAATTCTATAATTGGGATAATATATTTCAATTCTTTCAGCAGGGTAGTCACTTTGTAAACAATTTTTAATAAATATTTCTTTGTTTAAAATAGATGAATCAACCTTTATTTTAGGGAAACAATCTCTAAAATTATCCTTTCCGTATTCTTTCTTTAATAGTTCAACCCAAAGATGATGATCATGATTTCCTGGAATATATATTATTTTATCGATATTCACTTTATCTAACAATGAAGTAAGAAAAACCTTGACATTTTCATAAGCTTCCTCATCAGGTGCTACAGAAAGATCTGCTATATCACCAATAAGTATCAGTTGTTCTATACCACTATCATATTTTTTATCTCCTTTGGAAAGTTCAATAATTTTTTTAACTGTGATATCAATTAAGTTAAGACGATCTCCGCTATTAAACAATGCACTTTCAGGCTCTCCCAAATGCAAATCTGATAATGCCAATATCTTCAATTTTTTCATTTTCTTCCTCTTACCTAAATGATAGATCAAAAATTCTTTCTAAATAAGCAAAAAATATTAACAATGATTAAAATACTAAAAATTCGCAAATTAGTCTTAATTTTTGACATAATTATTTAAAATTAGAGAACCGGATCTTCACATTTGACATACCCTAATTTCTTAAAATGTTATAGAAGTTAAATAAATGACTGTCTCTTATTGTATTTTAATCATTTGATAAGACACCAAGAGCCTTAAATTATCAAATCCTTATAAGAAGTTTAAAAAATACTGAATTATGAGTTTAGTGCACTTTTCTCCCTGTTGCGTTATTTCTTTAAAGCTTTCACAATCACCTCTTCCTGAAGCAATCCATGTCTAAAAAGCGTTACCGGAAATACATTCAGTTTAGATTGTTTAAACTCTTCATAGATATTGACCAGAGTTTGGGCTTCAATAAGAGTTACTTTTAAGTCATAAAAAGTATTGCATTCATGAATAAAATCATCGGTGAAACCACCGGAAACAATAATGATTCCTTTGATGTTAAAACCATTCCTGCTATATATCTGGGCATAAGATTTGACTTGTCTGATTACGCTGGTAAATTTGGAATATTCTTTTTTTGAAGATTTACACTCTATAATGATTATCTCTTGATTGCCTAAATCCAAAATAATATCTGCTTTATCCCTTTTTGAATTGATTCTTTTCTTCAGTTCTTCATTAACATTCAAGCTCAACCGTTTGAAAATAGCCTTAGTAGTATTTTCGAATACCAATCCAATATCCTTTGATTTTATTTCGATTCCATTGTTTTTTAGGCCATTGATATCATTATTGGCAATTAATACATAATTTTCGATGTAGATGTTTTCGGATTCACGATAACCGGATAATATACAGTTAATAATGTTCTTTCCCCTGTAAGAAATATTTTTATCAACACAGAAGGATTTAAGATCATCTAATGGTATAAGATATAGAATATCTTTTGGGCGAATATTATAATCTAATAAAGTTTCACTGGTTAACTCAACCTTTGGTTCAATTTCAAATTCGGTCCTTACCAGTTTTTCCATATTCTTTATCTCCTTTAGGTCAAGCAACATTTTTTCAAAGCCATCCCGGGAGATACCAATATTTTTATCTTGATCTAAATTATTAAAATGAGCAATTAAATTATCAATTCTTTCATCTATTGTCCTACCATAGGAAGCGAGATGTATTTCTAATTTGTTTTCGATAATGTCATATAAAATATTCTTTTTTTCATAGTATTTTGTATCTTCATTGAATATCTCATCACTTAATATTTTTCTGACACTCACACCTTTTTTGATAATTGATTCAATTTTTTCATATCTTTCTATTTCTTTAATTCCATGATTCTTTTTTATTTTATTAATCTGTCTATTATCAAGACATTTAACTATTCTACGAGTATATTTTTCTGCCAAATTAATCCCTTTAATTTCCCTTAACATATTAATGATTTCATCTGGAATATATATGTTTTGCGTGCTCTTTTTAAAAAAACTAATACCGCAATCCCTTAATTTCTTAATCGATTCATCTATATCGTGCTTTTCCAATTCACATTTTCCTATGGCCAAATATAGTAATGTTCGATATTCATCACTGGAAAGATCTAATTCATTCTTCAAGGTAAATAAAATTGTCCATTCATCTGAAGTAATTCTTGCTTCATTACCAATGGATATATCGTTATTGAATGCTGTTTTAGTGCAATTGAGAAAAATTCGATAATCTCTAATTCTTTTTGATTCAATATCTCTATTCTTGTTCTCCAAAATCGTTTTGAAAAATATCATTCTTTCTTTCATTGATTTAATCTCTTTTTCAACAAGAATTTTAAACCAATCCCGTGACATAATGCAATTTCCATCTCTAACGATAATATCAGAAAGAATATCTAAGAACACATCATTTTGTATTGATTTTTGTAATTCTGATTGATATCTCTTATAAATCTCCGGTCTGTTAAAGGTTCTTACAAAATGCTCCGCATCAGTACTTTTATCGAGATTGACTGATTCATCAATTTCGGAAATAATTGCTGTTAGTATGTTATAGAATTTACTTATTTCAGTTTGCGTAGTAAGGTTAATGATTTTTAAAAGTTTCATGAGTTCCTCCTTATAAAAAATTAAATAGAAATCTATTTTGAGATTAGCTCTCAATTATTGCGGAAAATATTGACTTTTAGATTTATGTTTCAACATTTAACATAATGGAAATATTACAATTTTTTAAAGCATGATAACAATAAAAAAAGCATATTTCGATAACAAAAAAGACAGAGTGAGAGAATAATGTAATTATTTTCTTACTCTGTCTTTTTACCTGAGAGATTCTTCCTATGTAATTAGGAGATAATTCTTTTAGTAAACTCTGTAAGGGTTTTCCTAAAGATTAGGAATTGCCCCTTCGGTGCTTTTTGTATAAAGCTCTCCAGAGTTCTGTCCGGTAACAGCCCTTTTGCCTGAAAGTTTGGATACTTTTGGTATCTTGCCTCTTCGGCTCTTTTTCTTTTATGATGGAAAGAAAAAGTCTCTCCTGTTACCTTCATACAGGTTACAATATTTAATTTATTCAAAATTATATAAAAAATTTTTTCTTTTATTCTTTTATTTTTAGATTATAAAAAAGTGACTTGAATCATCTCTGAAACTTATTATACTATATTTTTATTAAAAATTCTTCTTTTTGGAAAAATTTTTGGGATCAAGAAAATTTAGCCCGTTTTCCCTTTGGTTCACCGATTATCATAAAAGGGGGACACACTTTACTTTTCGCCATGCATAAATGCGGGAATACAAAAGAAGAATGTCCCCCCTGATTCTACTCCGCTCCCTGAAATAACAAGGAAAGAATAATTTTGTAATGAAGAAATAATAAAAAACAAGAAAAATAAGAAGTAATAATATTTTTGTTGAAATGTAAACATATTATGTGTATAATCAAAAAGCATGTTTGCTTACAACTTGTTATATTTTCTCAATTACCCACTCATTTGACATTATCTAGAGCCAAGGAGGTGATTTTATCGATCTATTTTTACATTTCATCTTAGATTTGCAATAGAGGTTATTCTAATATTCGTTTTAGTTTTAATTAAAAAATATATAAAGAAAGGAATGCATCAATAAATAAAGCAATGAAGATTAAAAATTTGAAAAATTATGGTATCCCCTCTTATATTATAAATATCTTGAAAAAAAATTACTCAAATCACTTATTTCCGTTACAGGAGGATGCGGTAAAAAAATTCGGGATTTTAGATTATGGGGAAAATGAGATTCACCCTCACCCTGCCCTCTCCCCTCAAGGGCGAGGGAAAAAAGAAGGAGGAAATGACAGAGATAAAAATCTTTTAGTTATCGCTCCAACCTCTTCAGGAAAAACCTTCATCGGAGAAATGGCTGCAATAGCACAAGTCATTCACCTTCAAAAAATCATCTATTTAGTTCCCTTAAGAGCACTGGTTGATGAAAAATATAGGCATTTTGAAAATCTCTACAGAGATTGTGGAATAGATATAGTCATCTCTACCCGTGACCGTAAAGAAGATGACCATCATATCATCTCGGGAGATTATGATGTTGCGGTGATAGCCTATGAGAAATTTTATTACTTTTGTTTGATGTGTCCTCAATTTTTAGATATTGTTTCTTTAGTCATCATCGATGAAATGCAGTTGATTAATGACTCAAAATGGGGTCCCTTGCTGGAAGATATCGTATTCCATATCGATAAAAAGAATAAAAATATTAAAGTCATCGCCCTTTCAGCTTTTATTGAAGAGCAAGAAGTTCTCTTAAGATGGTTTTCTTCACGAACCCTTATTTCCTATCAACGTCCGGTGGAAATTCGAAAAGGCATAGTAAGAGATGGTATCTTTAATTATGTTACATCTAAAAAGGAGAAAAATTGCAAAAAAGAAGTATTTTTTAAACCGGAAGCAGTTCGTGAAAATTGTTTTGAGGATTATTTGTTAGAGACAGTCAGGTATCTGGTAAAACAGGGAGAATCGACTTTGATATTTTTTGCAACCTGTGAAGAAACACAAAAATGGGCTAAATGGCTTGCTTCTCAATTAGAAAGCCCTTCCGCTTCTTCGGCATTAAAAGAACTGGAGGAAATGGAAGATACTTTATCCCGTGATGAATTGAAAGGGACATTGGAAAAAGGGGTTGCTCATTATAATCAGAACCTCTCATGGGAAGAAAGGAATTTGATTGAAACTTATCTCAAAGATGGGGAAATAAAGGTTATCTGTGCTACTAGCATTATGGCAATGGGTATTAATCTTCATTTTAAGAATGTGATTATTGCCCTGGATAAAATATATAATGATGAAGGAAATTACCCTCCTAATTATCGAACCAGTCTCACCTTTGCCGCTATTGAAAATATGAGTGGAAGAGCAGGAATATTAAATATAGAAGAAATGAGAAAAGAGGGTGATTCTTTTAGTTTTCAGAACAGGCGGGAGTTCGGAAGAGTCATTTTTTTGGCTCATTCCCTGCTCTTCCAGACCATTTACCAGAATATTTATTTTAAATTTTTAAAAAGTAATAATTACAATCATAAAGCAAATAAGCAGTTAATAAATATAGACAATGATTTGCTTACTTATTTATTAAGATTAGTGGTAAATGAAGATATTAAGCAGGAAGAGTTGAAAAGTTATTTTAAGAAAGAAGAATTTGTATACCTTTCCGGTTACTGGCAGTTTGCTTTTAATAAGGTAAATATCGATAAAAAAATAGAAAAATGCCTGAATATTTTAAAAGGAAACCGATTGATTAGGATGAATAGAAATGGTGTTTTATCTCCCACCGACAGCGGCATTTTAATAGCTGCCAAGAGAATTAAAGTAGAAACTTTTTTGTTTTTTAAATCCTGGTTGAAATATTGTAAAAATGGAGATATTAGTATTTTAGAGATTCTTTTTCTACTGGCTTTAAGCCCTGATGGTAAAGCATTGCCTATCCCCTTTTCTCAAGCTATTAGAGATGACTATAAAAAAGGAATTTATCAATGCGGTCATAGAAAAAATTGCTGGAATAAACTCTTGCGTCTGATCTTTGAACAGGAAGATGAAGATAAGAAACTTTTTCGAGATAAAATTCTAATGAAAAATGAGAAAGAAGAAATCAACTCTCTAGAAGATTATATCACCTGTAAGAAGACTCATTTATTATATGATTGGATGGAGGGAAAAAAGAGTGTTAAGACAATTGAGGAGGAATATGGTCTTTACCGGGGTTGTATCTATAGATTGGGGGAAGGTTTTTCATGGTTAGCAGATAGTCTGTCAGCGATAGCAGAAAGTGTAGGTTGGGAGAAAAAAATAAATGAAAGATTTGAATAAAATAAGGACGTTGTCCAACAGATTAGTAGAAGGAGTACAGGAAGAAGGAATAAATTTAGCCCTGCTATATATACCCGGTTTAAGCCGATACCATATCAGAAGGTTGGTTGAAGCGGGTTATAGAGATGAGAAATCTTTGAGGGATGCGAGTGAAGTCGAGTTGGGTAAATTGCTTCCGAGGCGATTAGTTCAAAGAATTCAGAAAAGAATGAAAGAAGATAATAATCGTCAGACGGTATCAAAAGAAAAATGGATAGTGCAAGATGAAAAATTGAAAGTTTTTAAGAAGGCGCCAGAAGAAAGTGGTGTTATTTGTGAGACCTGTAATGTGTGTTGTAATATGCGCTCACAAAAAATGAATATTAGTGAACGACAATCAACAGATACTTCGCCTGTCGCGTCATTGGAACCTTTATTAGAAATCTCACAGCGGCGACCGGACAGAATTATCTTTATGGGGAAAGAAGCAAAAATTACGGCTAAGGGGTTTTCGCTGCTCTATTTCTTGGCTCAACATAAACAAGAAGTTGTAAGTTATAATAGTATATTAGATGAGCTCTGGAAAGATGAAAAGGATGCCATCTATACTCGAATTATAAGCCATATATATAAATTTAGAATAAAAATATTAGATGCAATTGGCCACAATGAAGATAATAAAGAAAAAGTCAAAGATATATTTAAAGTAATATCCGGAAGAGGTGTAATGCTAAATATAAATGATAAGGAATTGCAAATAAGTTAACCTTAATTATAAATAGTTTCGTGCTTCCATCGGCTTTCCGTCATATAAAAATATAAATAAATAGGAAAAAATTAAATCCGAACAATCAAAATGGTTGTTCGGATTTTTTATTTTCGAAACATTTTTAATAAAAAGAAATCGAAAAGGAAGAGAAAAGAAATCAAAAACGAATAGAAAATATGATACAGAAAATTTTTTTTATGATGTAATTATAGTGGTTAGTGAAAATACAGTAATGAGTGATGAGTGATGAGTGATGTGCAGAAAGACAGCGTGCCGTGGCTATTTTTTCATCACAGCTACGGCATTATACTACAAAACACCAAAGAATAAATACTAATTGCAACGGAGGAAAAGTATGGAAAAAGAAAGACCAAATAGACAAACCAAATCATCCAAAGAAGGCTACATCATTGTCACCAACTACTTCTTAAAGAAATGGGTCAAGGTATTAGGGGTAGGTCCTGTCGTGCTCTATCAGGAATTGCTTACTTACTGCCATAAAGAAAAGTATATCGCCTGGCCTACCATAAATTCCCTTTGTCAACAGATGGGGATAGCTAAAACTACCTTACTCAGATATCAGAATACCCTGATTAAATTTGGTCTGATTAAAAATATAACCAGGGGTAAATCTACTACCGGTCATTATAGAAATAATATCTATAAGATTATCTCTCTTGAAGAACTCTCAAAGCATCCGGATCCGGACAAAATAATAGATTTTGTTGGTAGCAAAATGAAACCTGATTGGTATCAAAATGATACCTGTATTGGTAGCAATATGAAACTTTCTATGGTATCAAATCGCTACCCTAACAATAACAATCTTAAACAGTACCAAGGTAACAACAAAGAGAGAGAAGATGCTGCTGTTGCTGTTGTTAATTTTAAAAAATTAAAAGAGGAAGGAGAAGAAAGAATGCTGGTAACAAGAGAACGGATGGTTGAATTAGATTTTAAGGAGGAATTTATTGAGAAGATATTAAAAGAATATTCGACGAAGAAGATTGATGAAAAATTAGATTTGCTTCTTATCAAGAGAAACATCCAAAGTCCTGTCGGCTGGCTGAGTGCTGCCCTGAAGAACGATTATCAGGATGCAGAACAGGAAAGATATGATGAAGAACCTTTAGAACAGGTATCTCGCCAAACTCCCCTCTCCCACCTTAATTCCACGCCCTCAATGGGGAAGAAATTTAGAGAGACTATTGTAATAGACTCTCACCTATCACCGGAAGACAGAAAAATCCAATCCCGGGAGAGGGTTTTAAAGATGATCAGAAAGACCCGGAAAATGCTAGCCAACCTGAAAACAAAAGGAGGAACAAATGTCTGAGCTAAAATTTCTAATTAATAAAGCTAAACAAAAAGACTTAAAGGCAATGGGAGAACTGTTTAATAAATTTAAACCCTTGTTGAAATCAAGAGCCAAAAGATATTCCAGATACGGCTTGGAATATGATGATGTCTTTCAACAGGGGGCCCTAATCTTTATCCTGGCGGTCTACGACTACAAGGAAATCCCTCCTACTACTTTTGCGGGCTATATGAAAAAAAGGATTTCCTGGGGATTGTGGGTATATTACCGGAAATATCTTAATCAAAAAATTGAAATTTCTTCTGGCCTAAAACCTAAAGAAATGTAGGATAGGCGCCTTACTTGTCTACTTCTTATCTCCTCCCCCTTTTTAAGGGGGAGGATTAAGGTAGTGGTTAACCAAAAACGAATAACGAAAAACCAAAAACAATCTTTCTAAAGGAGTTTGCTTATGAATAAATTGGAAAATGTTTTAATAAAAATAAACCTAGAGAAAGGCTATAAACTTCTAACTAAAAGGGAAAAAAATATTATCATTTTGTATTATCTGGAGGGATACAAAGATGAAGAGATAGCAAAGATTTATGGTGTTTGTCGGCAATCAGTGAATGAGAGTCGTCAAAAAGGAATTAAAAAATTGAAATATTTTTAATTTTTTTTAAAACTACCCTGCGAAATCACCTTTTTTTTGCTCTTACTAAGTAGAGGAAGTTTTTAGTGCAAGCTAAAAACAGTAACCAGTGATGAGTAATAGGTGAAATGTGGTAAATCTAAAGGCCAGGAACATATAAATATTACATCGCTCATTACTTATTACACATTACACTAATTGACCCATTGGTTAATTAGTCAGAAAGGAGGTGAAAAATAAATGGCCGTAGTAATAACCGTTCCCCGTGATTCATCCTTACAATTTAGACTGGTAGTAGGTACCAATCCGGAAACCGGAGCACCTATCATCAACAGCAAGACCTTTACTAAGATCAAATCAGCTGCTTTAGACCAAGATGTCTATGATACAGCTACCGCTTTAACGGGCTTGCAGAAGTACACTGTAGATGAGATCAGACTTGAAAAAGAATCCCAACTAACTGAATAAGTTTTTAGCAGAGCTAAAAACAGTAACAAGTGATAAGTAATGAGTGATAAGCCAAAAAATCAAAATGTCATTGCTAAATCCTTAATTACTCATCACTTATTACTCATTACGCAATTAACCGACAGGTTAATTGCTGATAAGGAGGTGAAAAAATAATGGCAACCGAATTAGGAGAAATAACCAGTTATAAGAGACTGTATATGCAGTTTAGAGATAGTGCAGCTAAAACCATAAATTTAACCTTGAATAACCCCAAGAACGTAGATGATGGAGACTATGCTGACTTTGCGGCTCAAGATGTCGCTATTGAGGGAGTGATGGATACTATTATCGCTAAGAACATCTTCCATAATAACGGTAATGACTTAGTAGCTAAAGTTAATGCAAGGATACTTGATTATAAGTCTACTGATGTTATGGATGTGTAGCAAAAGGGCTGTGCCCTTTTGCGGTTAGCTGGTTAGTTAGTTAACCAGTTAATCCGAAGGTAGGGGCTTGATTCATCGAGCCCGGTATTACGGGGCGGATAAATCCGCCCCTACCCTTTCACCACGGCACGCCGTGGTGCTACCAAATACTTGCAACTTTAATTGGTGAATTGGAGAATTGGTAAATTAACAAACGAGTGAAAGGAGTTTGTTCTATGTTAGAAGCAATCTTAAGTAAATATCTACTCAATGCCTTACTTATAGCTCTGGTCTCCATAGGTTATGGATACTTAAAGAACAAATTAGGAGAAGACAGAGCAAGTACCATTAAAGAGGCTATCCTTGCTGCTATGCTCTGGGCAGAAGAAGAATTGGGGATAGGAAACGGTAATCAGAAATGGGAGATAGTCTGGAAGAAGTTAATAGAGATACTAGCAGATAAGAATATCAGTTTAAGGAAGAGTGAGGAGAAGGCAGTGAAGATGATGATGAAGGCCAATGTGGGTAGAATCAATCAGCAGACCTATGATATTTTATCCAAGAGAAAACTACTGAAAGAGAAAGGATCTGTCCAGCAGTCACTGCCGACTAAATAACCTCTCGTGAGGGGGATTTTGTAGAGACACGGCGTGCCGTGTCTTCCTTTTCACCACGGCACGCCGTGGTGCTACACTTGCAACTCGCAACCTGCAACCATTTTCGACTGAAAGGAGAAAATGAAATGCAAATGCTAAACAGTATCAATAATCTAAAAGTTGCCAGACATTTTAAGCTATCCGAGTTTGCCTGTCCCTGCTGTAATCTGGTTATGCTGCATCCCAAGCTGCTTGCCAAATTAGTAGAATTAAGAAATACTCTGGAAAGACCGGTGTATATTACCTCCGGATATCGCTGCTTTGAATATAACCAGAAAGTGGGAGGAATAGTAAACAGCTATCACTGTATCGGACTGGCAGCAGATATTAAGGTAAAAGATATCAACTTAATTGAACTTTTAGAAATATGCGAAAACATAGATTTTACCGGCATCGGATTCTATGAGAATAAGAACTTCCTGCATCTGGATGTGCGGCCTACCAGGAGGGCAAGGTGGAGGGAATGAGAAAGGAGGAGATTATGTGGAGATAAAAACTATATTAGACATCATTGCAAATCAAGGATTCCCTATCGCTCTATCCATTCTTCTAATCTTTCGTATCGACAGATTTATGCAGGAAATCGTAAAAGCGCAAAAGGAAGGTTATCGTCAGATACTGGAAAACACTAAAGAGATACATACTACAATCACCAGCTTAAATCAGCAAAATCGAGAGTATTACTCTCTTCACTTTTTGGAAGTGCAGAAAGAATTAGCAGGAGTAAAAGTAGAGTTGGGCTCGCCGCGTTAAATTACCATATTTATGCGAGGGAAAAATTAAATAAGTTACAAACAGGGCAAGTTAAAAGCTAATTTGCTCTATAACTTGCCCTGTTTGTATAAAGCTTTCCAGAGTTCTGTCCGGTAACAGTCCTTTTGCCTGAAAGTTTGGATACATTTTGTATCTTGCCTCTTCGGCTCCTTTTTCTTTTATAAAAGGGGGACACACTTTACTTTTCTCCAAGCATAAACGCGGGAGTACAAAAGAAGAATGTCCCCCATGGTTGTTAAGTTTTTAAAGTCCTTCTTTTTGAGAAAATAATTTATTAGGTTTTGCGCTAAAAGTTACCGAATTATTGACTTGGTACAAGAGCCGCGCGACACTTCTTCCCTATGACATTCCTGACATTCGCATAAATTATAGGAATTCAAGCAGTTCATTAAATCTCTCAAATATATCTTGCCTTAAATCATCTATATATTCATCAGGACCATTTTCCTTCTCAATCATTAGACAGCCTTGGCTTGTTTTTCTTTCAAAATATTTCTTTATATTTTTTGAAACACTTACAAAATGACCTTTTTTCTTATATTCAGCAACCTCCGACAGAACAATATCTAAATTAGGCACGTATCGTAATATAAAATACATATAGTGTAGATCTTTTACCTGTTTTAGTTCCTCTTCTCTATCAATAAAAATGGATCCTTTATGATATAAAAATGCTGAAGGTTTAGGGCATTGAATTTTATAACTTGTTTTTCCTCTTTCTGCTCTAACTTTTATAGGTATTCTATTTTCAAGAAGAAAATCAAATTTATCGATTTTATTAATAACAATTTGTCTACCAATAAGCTCTTTTACGAGTTTATTCTTTGTCTTTGGAGAGGTAATAAAATCTATAGGTATTTCCCCCTGCTTATATAAAACTACAGGATACATTTTACCAATATTGAGATGGTGTTCTTTATAATTTAAAGAAGAAAGTACCTCAAAAATTGTTTTTGAATGTGGTTTTGTTTTGTTCCCACCGAATCCAAAATCAATATCTACTGTCGTTACTGCCTGCACTTCCAAATTATGCCATAGGAATTTTGAATATACATAGGATAACCAGCCACCCACAAGAGTAAGGTCATCAAGATAATCTTTTAAATCTTGTAAAACTTCAAAAAACAATAACTCTAATCTTTTAATATCATTCAAGATTTCTCCCCTTCTCTTCTAATATATTCTTTAGATATTCTGCCTGTTCTCTGCCCCGTGGTTGGAAATTGTATAAGTCAAGGTAGAGTTGAAGGTTAGAAACCACGGTAAAACCTTTTATTTTTTGTGTATTAAGGAATACACTATTTTTATAAAAAGGATGAATCAGATGGATATTTCCCCCTCTGACCAGTTCTTTTAAATCTAATTTTTGCCTGATATCTAAAATATCCTTCTTCCAGTCCTTCAAATTCATATAAATAAAAATCTCTTCTGTCCTCACAAAAGAAGTAATGAGATTAGCCCCGGTATGTAAAGTCAATGCATATTGATTTTCTTTTAAGACCTTTCTAAATTTATTTAATATATTTTTATTCGCACTGTAATAAGTATCAATTACATTTAGATTAAAACTATACTCTTCTAACCAATCAGAAATAAGTTTTTCCTTATTAGTAAGAATAGTATAACTATCTCGTCCTTTTTTAATTCTTTCAACATATCCTTTTTTAACCATTGCTTCTAAGATTTCCTGAGACATGCCCAAGCTGATTCCTCCAGGACCAGTAAAGTCACGCACTACCCATCGTCTCTCTGGATCTTTAAGCATTTTCCTCAGCACTAAAGAAGCCTTATCCGCAAAAATGTTTTTCATCTTATAATTCTTTCGCATAATATTCACCTACCTATTAATGTTCACTATTTTGTGAACATTATATATTAAGTGAACATTAATTGCAAGTATACGGATTGCCTCTTACCCTTATCAACCAAAGCAAGGTCTATAAATTTAATAAGTACACATCCAATTTTTCCTATGGTTTAGATTTCCATTTTACGAAGTCTTCCTTTAGGACGTCTACATATAGTATAATACCTAAAGCCTCAACTATCCGATTAGAAACTCCTCAGATCCTATAGGTTTTCCGCTAAAAGTTACCGAAATATTGACCTGGTACCCCTTCCCTATTTATCTAATTTCAAATGTTGATACCTTACCCTGTTTTCCTTCCCGCTGGAGGGAATGAAAAGTTAACCAAAGGTGCCTGGCACCTTTGGTTAACTTTTTGAGAAAGGAGGTAAATATTGGATATTCATAATTTAGCAGACATTATTGCTAATCAGGGTTTCCCTATTGCCTTATCGATACTCTTAATTTTTCGTATCGACAGATTTATGCAGGAGATAGTAATTGCCCAGAAAGAAGGCTATCGGCAAGTCCTGGAAAATACTAAAGAGATACACAATACTATCACCACATTAAATCAACAAAACCGGGAATACTATTCTCTGCGTTTTGCGGAAGTTCAGAAAGAGCTATCCGGTATGAAGGTGAAGCTAGGTAAAATTGAATAGAGATAAAAATACAATAAAAAAGGGCAAGCTACAGAGAAAGTTATCTTCCTTAGCCTGCCCTTTTTATGTTCCCAAACCATATTTAAAAAATGGGATGAGTGTACCTATTTATTATTATGTGTCAAAGAACGGTCCCCTGTCATATTGCAATAAATTTAACTGGGTATGTCAAACGAAACGTCCCCTTGTCTTATCCTTGTCTTATCTCAAAACCACAACCCCTTCATCCCAAGATATTGATTAGATAGCTTCCATTCCTTGATCTCAGAGATTGGTGGAGACTTATAGCCGCAGATCTTACTATGGCCCCAACCAAAGTCCTTGCGAAGTTCAACCATGAACTCGGCATATTTAAGCGGAGCCAGGATAGCATCTATCACAGGAATTTTAAGTTCCTCCTGAAGCTCTTTATAAAAACCAAATTCCATGGTACAGCCAAGTATAATTACCTCAGCAAGTTTTTCATGAACTGCTCGCTCTGCCGCTTTATGTATTCGCCGCACAGTTTTTGTCTTATCCTTTTGAAAATCATATACCCCTGAACCGACTGACTCAAATGATGCCAAACGACTAATAAGACCGTACTTAACAACATTTTCATACATTTTGGGAATCCACTTATCGCGCCCGACGATAATTGAAAACCGGTGCCCTAACCCAGCAGCAATCAACATGCTTGCCTCGGCGGGAGCAGCAACTACAATTCGATCAGTAATCTCCCTTGCTTCCCGAAGACCCGGGTCATAAAAACATCCAATTATTGCAGCATCATAGCCCTCTTTTTCTGCTCTTTTAACCTGATTTAAGGTATCACCGAGGATCAGAGCCTCATAGTAGTGGTATTCAAGATGCATTGGTCCTCGTTTGAGAGAAATTACATCTACCTGTGTATCTGCTCGCTTTGCACTATTAACAAACTCTGCAATAGGCCGATCGAAGGCGGCCGCTTCACTTATTGGATTAATCCAAAGAATACGGATTGCCATTCTCCTCACCCCTTCATTAATTGTAATAAATTATTTTTCTTAAAAGAATTTAGATAACCTTCTTTTTTTAATTCTCTATTTTTCATTATGACTTCTGAATTCTGGATTCTTAAATAATGGGAGATAGACTGATATTTCAGGATAACCTTAACAATATTTTCAAATCGCCGAATATTGGTTCAATATTTAAAAATAAATTGAACAAAAGATTTTCGTAAACTCGAGTCTTAAATAAGTTTTTATTACTCTTTTTTAATTAATATTTGTTTTCTAATTTGTATTGTTTTAAATCTTGGATTTTGTTCATTTGATATTGTTTAGGATTTTATTGTAAAGAAAAAACTTTTTTCTTCTTGCCTTAGAGAAAATTCATCTGCTTAAATCCATTTTGCCGATAACCTCTATTTTGTATAAAGATGGCATCTGACAGTATGTCCCTCGCTTACTTCTACCATAATCGGGTCCTCACAAAAACAGATGTCCATTTTCTTAGGGCAGCGCAAATGAAAACTACAGCCGGAAGGAACGTTTACGGGACTTGGAATCTCTCCTGTAGACATTATCTTCTTGGGTTTAAGTGCTTCTTCTTCGTCGGAAATTACTGGGATAGAAGAGAGCAGCATTTGTGTATAAGGATGAAGTGGATTCTTAAAAAAGTCAAAGGATGGAGCGATCTCGCAGATTTTTCCAAGATACATAATGGCAACTCGGGAAGCTACATTTCTCATCAAACTCAAATCGTGAGTAATAAAGAGATATGATAACTTGAATTTCTTTTGAAATTGAATCAACATATTAATAATCTTCGCCTGTACTGATACATCAAGAGCTGATGTAGGTTCGTCCAACAGAACAAAGGAAGGATTTGTGGCTAAAGCCCTGGCAATCGCCACCATCTGTTTTTCTCCACCTCCAATCATCGACGGGTATTTGTACATATAATCCACTGGTAGTTGAACCATTTCAAGGAGTTCTTTAATTTTATCAATGCGATCCTTGTGATTTTTACTAATATTATGCACTTTAAGTGGCATTTCCAGGATTTGCTTAATACTCCTTGTAGGATTCAAAGAAGTACCGGGGTCTTGAAAAACAATCTGTATCTCCTTTTTCATTGTACGAGAACGATTTTTGCTCTCTCGGCTAATATCCTCTCTCCGATATATAATCTTTCCTTCGGTAGGTCTATACATTCCAACTACCGTATAGGCTACCGTGCTCTTTCCTGAACCAGATTCACCTACAAGACCGAATGTCTCGCCCTCTTCCACGAAAAAACTAATCCCATCCACTGCTTTAACAATTCCCTGACGAGTAACAAAATGCTTCTTAAGCTGTCCTATAGTTAATATTATGTTTGACAATGTAATCACCTATAATTCTGAAATAGAAAGCAGGCAACTTCGTGATTCTCGCCAACCTTAAAAAAGGGTGGCTTTTTATCCTTGCATATGGGCATTGCCTGCTTACATCTTGGATGAAACCGACAACCTGTTGGTGGACTGATATATTCAGGGATACGACCATCAATTCCTTCTCCTATCCCCCCGCCAGTTAGTCTGGGGGTAGCAGCTAATAGCCCCTGAGAATATGGGTGCAATGGATGAGCAAAGAGATCTTTTGTCTTCGCCACCTCTACCATAGAGCCGGCGTACATAACATAAAGCCTATCTGTCATACCCCTAACTGCTCCTAAGGCATGGCTAATTAAAATAATTGATGTACTCCGTTTTTCTGCCAATTCTCTTAATAGTCGCAGGATCTGGTCTTTTATTGTTACGTCAAGCGATGTCCCAGGCTCATCAGCAATAAGTAGCTCATTGGTACTTACTAGAGCCATGGAAATGCAAACTCTCTGGCGCATACCTCCAGAGAGCTGGAGAGAATAGTTTTGAAGCACTCTTTCCGCATCCGGTAGTGAAACCTCCTTCAACACCTGTATCGCACGTGTCCTAATATCCTCTTTTTCCGTATTCCGCCCAGACTTCTCTGCAAACCTAACGGCGTCTTGAAGTTGAGTACCTATTGTAAAAACCGGATTGAGAGCAGCTGTGGGATCTTGAAATATCATAGAGATTTCCTTTCTCCTAATTTGCTGGAGTTCTGTTTGCCCCATCTGCAGAATATCCTTACCCTTAAATAAGATTTCTCCCTTAGGGACCATCGCCGGTGGTATAGGAAGTATCCTCATTATGGCTTTCATCGTGGTCGTCTTCCCACAACCCATCTCTCCAACTAAACCTACCTTTTCACCAGGCCACACGATAAAATTTACCCCATCCAGCACCTTAAGGATCCCTCCAAAAACTTTGAACCATACATGCAAATCTTTAATCTCAAGTAATGGCTTAGGCATAAAGTTCATTCCCCTTCCGCCCCAAGCATATCGCGAATTCCATCTCCCAAAAGGTTGAAAGCCAACACAATCAACATAATAGCAAAGGCAGGAAATACTGCTATCCACCATTGATCGGGTAGATATTTGGAGCCATCGGCCACCATGCTACCCAAATCAGCTGTGGGAGGCTGAGCACCTAGCCCTACAAAGCTCAAACTTGCTCCAATTAAAATCACCCAACCCATATCCAAACTCATTTTAGTAAAAATAGGCGCTATACAGTTAGGGAGAATTTCCCTGAATAGTATATGTGTTCTACTTGCCCCGGTCACTTCTGCTGCCTGAACAAAAAACTCACCTTTAAGGGAAGAGGCAACTCCATAAACCATCCTTGTATACCAGGGCCACCACATCAAAGAAACCGCCATCATAGCATGAAATATACCAGGGGTTAAAACAGAACAGACTGCCAAAGCCAAAATTAGAGGTGGAACAGCAACAAAAATATCGGTGATTCGCATAATTACTGTATCTAACCAGCTGTCTCTATAATATCCAGCAATCAATCCCAAGACCACACCTACGGGAACAACCAACGATAGAACGACGATTCCCATCATCAAGGAGAACCTGTAGCCAAAGAAGATGCGCGTTAAAACATCTCGACCAAACACATCCGTTCCGCATAAATGAACTAAGCTTGGAGATTGACTTGCTTCATAAAAATTTATAAATTTACCGGCTGACTCAGGATGGGGAGAGATATAAGGGGCAAATATAGCGACAAACACAATGATACAGACCACTACCAGTCCTATAATAGAAAGAGAATTACGTGAAAATTTATACCAATTTCTTCGAATATTTTCCCATCTTTTTGGTAGCTCTCCTTGCCTACTATAGCCTTTTTGCATCTTATTGGCCCCTTTCTACTCCCAGACGAATTCTAGGATCAAGATACTCAACAATTATGTCCACAATAATATTAACAATTACGAAAACTAAACCAAACACGAGGATTATAGCTGTCATAGCATTGAGATCTTTTCGTAACATTGCATTCATTCCATAGCGTGAGAGCCCGGGCCAGTTAAAGATTAACTCAATTAAAAAGGCGTTACCTAAGAGAGAGGCAAAGTCCAACCCGTATATGGATATGGTTGGGATAAGCGATGGTTTTAAAAGATACTTAAACATAATAGTTCGCTCAGGTATGCCACACGAACGCTCAGCTGCAATATAATCTTTCTTTAAATTGTCGTTTATAGATGATCGAGTAATCCTCGCCTCCTGAGCCAGTGGCCCCATAGCTAAACTAATCGCTGGTAAAAAAAGGTGCTTCAGGGCATCTAAAAATATAGCAAAATTACCTGTGATTAATGCATCGAGCGTGATCATCCCTGTTATACGAGGTGGAGGGATTAAGTCTGGGGCAATTCTACCCATCGTAGGAAAGATTTCCAAGGCATAACTAAAAATTAACACAAAAAAAATGGCAAACACGAAAGAGGGGGTGACAATTCCTATATAAGAGATCACCCGCACCAAGTTATCTATCCATGTGTTACTGTACCAACCGGAGATAGTGCCAAGCGTGATTCCTATAATCCCCATGAAAATTCCAGCGTAGAGGGCGAGTTCCAGACTCGCCGGAAGGAATTCCTTAATATCATTGGCAACACTGCGTCGGGTAACCAAGGACATCCCAAAATCACCATGTAGAGCTCCCTTAGCCCAGTAATAGTATTGCACATAAAGAGGTTCATTAAGATGCATCTCTTCTCTTAGTCTTTCTACAGCCCACTCAGGAGCTCTTGCCCCTAAAGCCATTCGCGCTGGGTGACCTGGCATCACACGAGCGATAACAAATATAAGTATGGAGAGTCCCACTAAGACAAATACAGAGTATACCAACCGTTTTACTATAAACTTTACAGTTCTCATATGTAAATAGCAAATGAAAAGTACACCATATTTCAGTCGAAAAGTGCACCACTTTTTCTAAAAAAATAAATCAATCTAGACCATATTTCCCTCCTTTCCTAGTTGGCCATTATTTTGTTTTGCCAGCCATTCCCTGGTCTCCTTTAAGCGGTAAGAACTACCATTCATATTGAGAATATAGGATTTATGGGTTAGCCTGTCGATCATGGCTGCCGTCATCACTGAATCTGAAAAGATTTCATCCCACCTCTCGAAAGAGAGGTTGGTGGTTATGATGGTGGATTTTCTGCCGGCCCTAAGGGATAGATGGGTAAAGAGTAGTTCTGATCCTTCTTTGTCAAAGGAAATGTATCCCAGCTCATCGGCTATAACCAGATCATACTTTTCAAATATGGACTCCAATCTTCCTAAGGTCCTTTCTGATCTGGATTCTTTTAATTGATTGATTAGTAAAGGTACGGTGGCAAACAGTACTTTATATCCCGCCATACAGGCTTTGATTCCCAGAGCGATGGCCAGATGGGTCTTGCCGGTACCGGGACTGCCGGCTAGAATCACATTCTGGCCGTCTTCGATGAAATCAAGGCTTTTAAGTACCTTGAGTCTTTTCCTGGCATCAGGAGGGAGATCTTCAATCGACAATTCCTCCAGGTATTTCCGGTAGGGAAAACCAGCCAGCCTGATTCTATTTTTCTTACCGCTTTCCAGCCTGAGATCAGATTCCTTTAAAAGAAGATCATATAAAAATTCTTCATAACTTAAGTTTTTCATATTGGCTTCCTTGATCTCTTCTACCAGG
>JABUBM010000075.1_pt1 | contig 21436 bp, 22 predicted proteins | sample 7240321 | NCBI WGS metagenome assembly JABUBM01 (sample SAMN07256344, study PRJNA390944) | subsurface metagenome | isolation source: Methane hydrate marine sediment | place: Pacific Ocean: Eastern North Pacific, ODP site 1244 | collected 2002
AGAATCTCAACAGTTTCACTGGTTAAGATCATGTTGAATGGAAAGCGCGATAATGTATGAGTAGAAGACAACAGTAAATAACGTAAACGTGAGAGAAGTATGGATAGACTGCTGTAATAAATTCCAAATGCGAGCAAAAGAAGACTTCAAGGAAAAAATACTAGTTGTACCAATTAGAAAACAATCATCTGAAACAATATAACAGTTGTGCGATTATTAACAGAAAACACTATTGAAATTAGTAATATTGGTAGCTGTATAGCTTAAAAAGAGAAGATGGAATTAAATCAATACTTGAAGAAATAAGAATGTATGAGTTGAATTTGTCATGGTCACTATAGTAGTTTTTACCTTTCAAAAGAAGATATAAATCCAACTTAAGTTGAATAGTGCTCAAGCATTTAAAGGAGTTAAATATTGAAATGAAACGGACTTTCCTGGATATAATAGTTGTTTTTTTAGTATCATCAACTATACTTTACTTTTCTCCTTCTTCCTATACAGTCTCTTCCCTTGATTTCTCCTCGCTTTCTTTTTCTCCTCTTATACCTCATGAACCCATTATTATAAATTCTAATGAAGGTTTCCTAGATTATGGCTTTCCTGGTACAGGCACAAAGGAAGATCCTTTCATTATAGAGAATCTAAATATTACAACATCTGATGATGATGGTATCAGTATTAACAGTACTTCTAAACATTTTATCATTCGTAATTGTTATCTTGATAGTCATAAAATAGGTATTGGCATTCGGTATGTTTCTCCAGGAACTACTTCTGTCGTCAATAATACCTGCTTCTATAGTCGCTTCCATGGGATATGTATGGTTCGAACTGATAATGCTCTCATCGCTAACAATACTTGCGCCCATAACTATTGGCTGGGTATTTTCCTTAACACTTGTAACAATTCAGTCATTAAAGGCAATGTTCTCTTTAATAATACTAAAGGAGGTCTCGATGTGGAGTATTCTCTTCACCCACTTATAGAAGACAACTACATCTATGATAATACTTACTACGGAGGTATTCGTCTTCTTCGCACTAATAATGCTGAAATACGTAATAACACTTTGCAATTTGATCGTTCTAATGGAATACAATTAGCTTTATCTAACAACTCTATAGTTGCCGATAATTTCTTTATTTACTGTTTGAATGGCATCCTCCTTAAATGGTCCGAGAATAATGAAATTTTCAACAATACTTGTATTACTGGTGGATATGGCATTATAATTGTTGATTCAAATACTAGTACTATTCTCTCTAACAATCTCACTCATAATTATGCTGGTATCTGCTTTTATCGATCCCTTGACTTTGCTGTTATTAACAACTCTTGCTATGATAATGTTTATGGTATGAGTATCTTCAATTCTAACACTAGTACTTTTAGTTATAATATTATTCAGAATAGTACCTTATATGGTGTTACGCTTGACTCTCTTTCTTCTAGTAACCTTTTCCATCACAACGCCTTTATTAGAAACAATCCAGAAGGTTTTTCCCAAGCTTCTGATAATGGAACTGATAATAATTGGTATTATAAACGAAAAGGCAATTACTGGTCTGACTGGTTAAAAGGTGACTATTTAATTGACGGGACAGTAAAGAGTGTCGATCGTCATCCTTTAAGTGAATATCTTAAGTATTCTACCCACAAAACCTCTCTCGACTCTTTCTGGGGTGTTGTTTTTTCTCTCTTTCTGTTCACTGTTGTTACTCGTGTGATTATTCTTAAGAGAGCTAGATTATTTGTAAAGAGTTTTAACTCAGAGACATAGGGCAATTATAAAAATAATCTTTTTTTCTTATTTCTCTACATGTGATAGAATAAACGCCATATATCTCAAATATGTCGTGATTACACTCAGAGAATTTTATAAGATCATACCATTTGCTAGGTGAAACAGTTCCACGAAGATGGGAAGGGAGGGTTAACCACCCTGTCCCTGTAGAATTACCCTTGCTGATTTTCCCCTGCATTACAGTAAAAGTCATCAGAAGTAAATAAACAAAAAAGGATAAAAACCCCAAAAAAGAATAATTTCAGTAACTAGCTCTCATCAAGTACTTTCTTTTCTTTTTCACTATAATATATTTAAAAAGTCAAACCGTTCTTCATTAGTAGATGTCTATACCTGAAGCTAATTTTGATTTTGATAAGATTCTCGTTAATTACCTCAATGACAAAGAACCAAGAGAACACGAGATAGGGGTTTACAAGGCGAGCGAGGTATCTAAATGCAACAGATCTTTGTATTATATTTACAAATCTGACCCAAAAAACCCGGGGATAAAACAAATGCGCGTGTTTGAAGTGGGACACGTAATCCATGAATTCGTAGAGAATTTACTCAAAGAATATGAATGGTTTATTGCTTGTGAAGAAGAAATATCGAAACAATTCAACGATTTCACGATTATGGGTCACTATGATGCTTTGATTAAAGAAGAAGGGCATTTAGCTGTAATAGATTTTAAAACAACAAAGAATATTCCAACTCATCTCTATGACAATCACTTAAAACAAGTGAATACTTACCTCCATTTGAAGAGTGTAGAAGTAGGATATGTTGTGTACATCGAAAAAAACTCTTTTAAAACAAAAACGTTTCCTATCTACGCAGACAAAATACTTTTTGAGGAAACATTACTTAAAACAAAACATTTGCACAAATGTTTACAAGAAGGAAAGATCCCGATGATGGAAAAAACACCCTTGTGCAACTATTGTAATTTCAAAAAGAAGTGCTTTGATTTGTATATGAAAGAGTATAAGAGGTAAAAAAGAGAGAAAATTTACTCAGTTTAAATACGAATGGATAGATAATTAGTTAGAATAAGTAGACCTCTGAAGTAAGTGGAAAAAATGGAAAAATATGTAGCCGACCAACAACAAACAATATGTGATTGTTTAATAATAGAAAGATCATGTCCGCTGTGTCATAATACCCTTCTAAAAGAGTGGAAGTTAGCAAATCGAACATTGGGTTTATGTTTTATCTGTGGAATGGTATTCTGGTGCGAAAATGGTGAGGTAATCAAACAGTTATCTGGAAACAAAAAAGCATGGGAAAGAGAGGCTTTACTTGTTATAAATAGCTTTTACTAATAGAACAATTCATTCATTCAATATCTAGTTGAGACAAGTTTTCTTTTGTATTTATATATTAAATTGTAGTAAAAATAATACCATATCTGTCATAGTTGCGAGGATGAGGGTAGAATGGAGAAAATTGAAACTGACCAAGATTTCCTAGATTGCGCATTTTGTAAAGAGGAGTCAATTTGCCCCATATGCGGTAATATTATATTAAGAGAGTTGGAAAAACAGGGCAGATTAGTTGGTCTATGCTATGTGTGTGGAACAGTTTTCTGGTGTGATACAAAAGAGATTATTAAAAAACTGGATGGTGCCAGAGACGGATGGGGCATTCAGGCTTTACTTTGTACCATCCCTCAATAATTAATCAATTATTATTGTTAAAATATTTATAGAGAATCTTTTTATACTACTTTTGAGTAAAAAAGAGTGAAAACGTTTTGAATCAAAAAAAAGATATATCAGTGAGAGATTAATGGATAGAATAAGAATGAAAGCAGTAATTTTAGCTGGTGGAAAAGGGATAGATCTTCATCCACTCACCCAAACTAGGCCCAAACCAATGATAACGTTATTGGGAAAACCATTACTCGAATATCTTATAGTAGAATTAAAAGAAGTTGGTTTAACAGACATCCTCATTGTAACTGGGTATAAAGGAGAACAAATTCGGAATCACTTCAAAAAAGGAAGAGATTTCGGAGTAACAATACAATACGCAGAGCAGGGAGAAAAAGAAGGAATCGAAGCAGCATTAGTAGCCGCAGAAGAATCAGTTAGCAATGATACTGAGTTTTTATTATTATTTGGGGATATAGTGTCTGAGAATGGATTGATACAACGAACATTGAATGCGTTTGAGAATACTCAAGCCGATATGGCTATGGCACTCACTTTACAAGGAGATAAGGGTGATTTCGGTATAGTAGAGATAGATTCGATGGGTTTTGTGAAGAAAGCAGGATTAAAGGAAGAAAGGACAACATCTTCTGGAAATTATATTGATGCAGGATGTTTTGTTATGCGTTCAGATATCCTTGAAGACATAAAACAAGGAAAATCACTGACCCAAGCGATTAATACTAGAATAGAAAGTGGTGCAAAAGTAGCGGCAGCAATATGGGAGAAAGAATGGTATGATATAGGAAAACCTTGGAACATTATACAAGCAAATATGATGCTGCTGTCCAAAGTTCAAGAATCAAGAATATCCAAAGGAGTAAAATTGGAATCTAATGTTGTACTAAAGGGTGTTGTAATAATTAAAGAAAATACAGTAATTAGCTCAGGAACCGTATTGAACGGTCCTATATATATTGGTCCCAATACCTATATTGGTAATAACGTACTTATTAGGGATCACAGCTCTATAGGGGAGAAATCTTTGGTAGGGTTTGGAAGTGAAATTAAAAACTCCGTTCTGTTTAATGGAACAAAAATTTACCGTCTATGCTATGTTGGGGATAGTGTTTTAGGAGCAGATACAATCTTATCATCAGGTGTGATAACCGTAAATACAGAGACTCCAAGGAAAAAGATAGAGATGACCATAGGTGGTAAGAAAATAAAAACCAATCTTAAAAAACTGGGAGCAATCATTGGAGACAAATGTGAAATAGGGGTAAACACACTCATTTTTCCAGGAAGGAGAATAGATTCAGGTAGTATAATCTTACCTGGTACAAAAATTGAAGAAGATATAGAAAACAAAAACTGAAGGAACTTTGTAAGAAGAAAAAAGAAGATAAGAAGAGGATTCTTAAGAAAGTTTCAGTGTGTAAGTATCTCAATAATCGAAATCTGTTATCTCAAGAAGAGTCATAATCTGAAGGAGTATAGTCCGAGCATGGGCAGGGCAATTGGGATCTTGGCTAATTTCATCCAATGTTTCTATAGCATTGTTTGCTTTTACGGCTAAACTTAATTCGGGTTCAGTGTCCCTTATTATCGCAAGAGAGTTAACTGCTGCTCTTCTAATGTTTCTGGGAACTGTTGTATCTTCACTTACTCTCTCTAATAGCTGAATTGCTTCATTTACTTGCTGTAACGTTTCATCCTCGCTCATTTTAACACCTCTACTAATGCAATCTCCGATACCCTCAACAGTATATTATTTTTTAATGCTTTCGGTTTATTCGAAATTTTAAACGTTTGTTGGTTAAATTGAACTATCTACTTGTAGAAAGGCTTTCTAGCACTTATATTAAAAAGAATAATATACTACAAGTTCTGAAGATTTTGTAACAATCAGATTTATAAAAGCAGAAATTTTTCATTGATTTATGGAAGAGAGGAAAAAAGAAGATAAGATTACATACCAGTGGATGTTTCCTTTCTTCATTGGACTGGTATCTATTTTAATACGTATTCCTAAAATACCACATATATATGGATATGATGGTTTTGAAATTATCTGGATGGCCTACGCTATCAAAAACGGGGCACTCATTGGTCAGCAAACTTGGTTAATTCATCCATTATCCTATCTTGGTTTTTACCCCTTTTCCCAATACCCAATTGGTTTACCACTAATTTTAGCAGCATTTCTTGCTATTGGAATCCCTCTAACAATTTCTCTAGTTACAATTGATATTTTGTTAACAGTAATTTGTGTTATTGGAGCGTATAAACTTTCAAAGATGTTTTTCCAAAAGGAGATTTACAAGAACACCTTTTTAATTATGATTTTATTAGGAAGTAAGGATTTTTATAATTACACATACTTTACTTTGCATCCACGAGGAGTATTATTAGCATTATCGCCTTGGTTCTTGTATTTTCTTTTTAAAATAAGAGAAGAAAAAAAACTCTTTTCATCAATCAAATTACTAGCATTATTTAGTGTTATGATTTTATTTTATAGAATCTCTTGGCTATACCTTATTTATTTAGTCTCTTTTGCATTTATGACGATCTTTTCTGTAAAGAAAATAAATGAATATGGAGTAAAAATCCTGGGAAGTAAAGTGTTGAAGACGGTGTTCCTTTTCTCTGCAGTTGGAATAATGGTTGTGGGTTTTATGATAACACCTGATTTTGATGTTTCATTACAATCCCCAATTATTGAAGGCACAACAATAATATCACAAATTGTTACTTTGGGAATGATTTACTTCTCAAGCCTTGGAATTATATCTTTGTTCTTGCCAATAGGTTTGTTATCAATTCTCTTTATTGAAAAAAGCGTATGTGCAAAAAAAAGGATGTTCTTGTTGATTACTATACTTTTTATGGCATTATCATGGAAGATTCCCGTTTATTCAATTGTTCTCTTTTTACCAATTTTTGCTTGGATTAGCGTTTTAGGTATAAAAACAAGTGTAGACATGATTGAAAAAAGGATGAAATTTAAATATCCTGCTTACCTAATCTGCTCTTCAGTAATTTTAGGTGCAGCAATTGTGTTCCATATTATATACTCTTTAGCCATTGTATCTGTAATAATCACATATTTTGTTACTTTAGGAACAATAATAATATATGGGGTTTTTGTCTCCTTTCAAAGGTATATACTTAAAATTAGGGTGAAACATTGGATGCAGATTTTCATCTTTTCAATAATTATTGGTAATGTTTTCTTCCTTCAAACAACTTACGAAGGGCAAGAGAGGTATGCTAGTATAGGGGTAGCTCCATTCACAGTAGATTATTCTCAAAATCACATAACAGAAGACGAACTTCTTGTGATAAATTACATAAAGACAGAAGGAATCGAAGGAATTATTATTACATCTTCAACAACATTAGCGAGAAGGATAGGAGGAATGGGTTTTTTGCCAACAATTCCTGGCTATCATATTGAACATCCGCTTTTTTATGGTTGGGTATTAGTAGAAGAAGTCATAAATAATACGCAATTCAACTTAACAGAGTTTATTGATTCATTTAGTCTAAAATATCAGGGAGAATCTTATGAGGATCACATATTATCACAAATTAGGCATCTAAACATTACAAGGGTAACCACAATCAATACTCTAATTTCATTAAATATTCAGTATTTTGTAGCAATAAAAAACCCTAGTGATAATTCGATCTATCCATGTTTATTTCATCCTTATGGTAATAGTAGTTATTACATTTTTGATTCATTAAACAGATTAAATCCAACATTTAGCACCGATTACCTTGCTGTTTTTAAAATCTACTAAATAGTTATGAAAATAAATCAGGAGTTTGATAACCAATTGATATAGTGTTTTATGCCTCTTTTTATTGAGATTTTGGGAGACCACCCCGATTGTCTTACTTTTTTTATATTCATAGAAGTATTAGGGACATCTCCTTTCCAACCTCCTTTCCAACCTCCACTGACATTAAAAGTAAAAGTAACATCCTTTAAATTCATTACATTAACAATCTCAGTTGCTATATCAACTACTGAAATAGCTTCATCAGAGCTAACATTATAATTGTCATATCCCTGATTGATATTATTGGACAGGTGTGTAAATGCCTCAATCGTATCACTGATGTAAAGGTACGACTTTGTTTGTTTTCCGTCCCCAAGGATTTCAAGTTTTGAGGGATCTTTATTCAATTTATGGTAAAAATCATACATAACACCATGAGTAGACCGTGGACCAAAAATATTTCCCAAACGTAAGCAAACGATATTTAAATCATATAGCGATGCAAAACTTGAACAATACATTTCGGCTGCAGCTTTAGCGGCACCATAATTGCTTATGGGTTTAAGAGGATAATTTTCAGGAGTAGGAAGTAAATCAGGTTCTCCATATATTGTTCCACTTGAACCAGCAAAAACTAAATTTGGTATATCTTTCTTTCTCATTAATTCCAAAATATTAAAAGTGCCAACAGTGTTGATTTCGAAATCAATTTGGGGATTAGATACGCTTATTTTTACATCAGGTTGAGCTGCTAGATGAAAAATGAAGTCAAAATTTGTAGGTATAGATAGGAGATTATCTAAATCTCTAATGTCGTACTGGTAAAAGGCAGTAGAATGGGTTTTGATGTGTTTTTGAAGGTAGGTTGTAGTACCTGTTGAAAGATTATCTACAACAGTTACAGTAATACCCTTCTCAATAAGGGTGTCGACCAAATATGATCCAATGAAGCCACAACCTCCTGTGACTAAAGCGTTTTTTATCATTTATTATCCAACCATCTAAGTTTATTCAATAATTTTAGCAAAATCTTCGAGTGCACTCAGGAAAATCTCAATTTCGTTTATAGTATTGTATATATAAAGAGATGCCCTTATTATACCATCTCCTTTAGCTGGGCTCATTCCGATTTGATATTGGAATGGGTGCACACACATATTTCCTGCTCTCATGAGTATTTTATGCTGAGGGAGCATATCGTTGAAGTATTCTGCAATATCATTATGATTTATTTCAGCAGATTTTGGTAGGAATGACACTAAAGCTGTCCTTTGTTTATAATCTAAAGGACCAAGCACATCAAATTTATCAAGTTCCAATATTCCCTCTAGAAGCTTCTTTGAAAAGACTTGCTCTCTTTGGCGTATATTGTCCATACCTATGTTTTGAAGATAGTCTATAGCAGCACCTGCACCCATCATTCCTCCATAGTTTTGCAACCCCGCTTCGAATTTTTGGGGTGGGGGGAGGTATTTAGCTGTAATTTGTCCATTCTCATAAATTACATCCTCAATTACATCTCCACCAACAAGAAACATATTCAATTCTTCAAGAAGATCATATTTTCCATACAAAACACCAACGCCTGTTGGACCACAAGCTTTGTGAACACTTAATACACTGAAGTCAGTATCTAAACTTTTCACGTCTAATTTTGCATGTGGAGCATATTGAGCCTCATCAGACACAACTAATGCGCCATGATCATGTGCAATTTTAATTATTTCTTTTAGAGGGGCAATTGTTCCAGTTAAATTTGATGCGTGAACAAATGAAACTATTTTAGTATTATCATCAATCTGTTTCTCAAAATCTGCAATATCAAACGTTCCATCATTTTTTGCGCGAACTAATCTGAGTTCACTACCTACCTCTTTTGAGCGTTTTAAGAAGGGTAACATACCACTGTGATGCTCAAGTGTTGTTGTAACAATGTTTTGTTCTTTCTTCAAAGGGATAGTAGCAGCAATTATGTTTAACCCTTCAGTAGCATTTCTTGTCCAAATAATTTCATTCACATCACTAGCATTAATGAACGAGGTCATTTTCTTTCTTGCTTCTTCAGTTAACAAACTTGTTTCTAACCCAAGACAATGTGTAGACCTACCAGCCCCCCCACAAGCACCCAAGTATTTATAATAATATTCCATGGCTTCCCAGACTTGCACTGGTTTAAGAGCCATACACGCTGAATCAAAATATATCAAACTTTTTCCTTCATATAATTGATTAAGAACGGGAAAATCTTTTCTGATACGAGACCAAACTACCATTTTTACACCTCTACTGTTTCTCATCTTCGGGATCGCTAACTAGTTCCCAAATAAAGCCGATAGAAGACCACTTTCTTTCAACGATACCTTTTTCCACCAAAGATTTACCAGCTAAAACAACATCACCGCCAGAAGCGCAACCAGCGCACAACTTTGGGAAAAGGTCCCTCATCGCCATTATTTCTTTAGTTGATGCTGGATTCTTTTTTTGGAGTATAGCCAATACACATTCAATGTTACGATCCTTATGTTCACCCATATTTATCAAGACCATAAGAAAGGAAAATCATTTAAATCATTCTATGCGAAAGAATGTTTCTAGTAATTAATATAATTTAGAAAAAATCAGATAAAGATTTTTGCCTTTTTGCCCTTAAAGCGGTATTAGTAAAAGTAAGACTGCGTCCATATATTTGTGTTAGATGTGTGCTGTAGTAGCTATTACCAACTTTTGTAACTAGTATAGATCCCTTTGTCCCAACTACTTCACCCGCTATGCTTTTGGTTTTATTGACATCATTGATTATTGGATTAACTGTCAAAAAAGGTATCTTTCCATAGTAAGGCGCTAATTCTGTTTCTACTTGTAGGATATTAGAAAGACTTGATTTGTAATCAGTTTTTTGAAGGTATAAAGAAACTTTTCTTGTTAACTCTCGAAAAGCGTCAATCGATTTTTTGGAATCATAGTAAAGCTTTTTACTTTTCTGATTAACCTTAACACTTTGAGATATTCCTAAGTTTGTTGCCAAATCTCGCTCAATCTTCCTTGCTTCAATTCCATTTATAGCTCTAAAAACTTCAATTGCCACATCTGCACCTTGATTCATCCACCTTTTAAGAGGATCAAAAGAGACTCCAACCTTTACTTTGTCCGCAATGAGTGCCAAATATACCGAACAGGCATGTGTTTTGCAATATTCATATGCTTCTTGATTTTCTGTGCAGACACCAAGAAGTTTAGTTGGATCGCAAAAAAGGAAGCATTTTTGGAAGTCTCTCTGGCTACAATTATAACATTGGCTGAATTTTTTTTCGACATTATTAAGACAGAAATAGTAATGTTCAGAATTAATTTTATGTCCCACACAAATTTTGTCATCTGATATTGTAACATTAAAAAATTCTTGAGGCAACAGGGGTTTTTTTATAATAGTTTTGGGATCTTTTTCTATATCGCGAAGAAAGAGAAAAGAATAGGGGGTAGTTGTTGGATCCCATTTCACTGTAATAAAATGTTCTGCCAACTTAATCCCTATACCTTAATTATTTAGGTAAGATAACTATGTGTTCTTTGTTTGCTTTTAACTCTTCTTGACTTTGCTCAAAGAAAGATAAAACCTTGTTTCCAAACTCTTTGGAAATGAAACCTTGCTCTACTAAATTATCAATAATTCCTGAATCATTTGGTTGTACCACATCATTCTTTTTAACTATAAGAAGTCCAAGATCAATATATCGAAGTTTTCCTCCATCATAGAGTTCAACTGGTGTAACTATTTTTACTGTTTCACCCACAAGTAATTCTTTACGGAAAATTTTGGTATGAATACTCCAACTTCCTTCTTTAGTTAATATAACAGCAGAATCTCCTTGATGAATACCCTCATCAAGTGCAAAATGTTCTCCCCGAGAAGAGCGAAAACTTCTTTCAATTACCATAACATCCTTTGACCAGTTAAGTTGTCCCAAAACACGATACGTAGGAGCTGAAATTAAGCAATATTCCTGTAAATGGAGTATTGAGTTCTCAGAAAAATCTCTTTCTAATATTGTCTCTTTAAGAAAAAGGGCAAGTTTTGTAGAGTCAACATCGGAAGACAATTTCTCTGCGAAAGTTGTGGTTAATTTGAGTTCAGGTGAGTAAGACATAAACCAATAGTAATTTGGAAGAGTTGGAGTGATCTCATTGCGAATTTCACCTAGTTTCTCTTTAGCAGCCTTAACAAAAACTATATGGGCAACAGCATGTCCTGGTTGTAAAATACCCGGCCCATAAGAAGAACCAGAAATAAGAAGATCTAACTCTTCTGCTTGTTGAATCAAATGGTCGATATCTGCTTGAATTGCCTCAGAAGAAGATTCCACCGCACTTGTACGCATTATCAATCCATAATCTCGAGGTCTTAATTGCTTCCCAAGTTCGAAAAGCCTATCTCTATCATCCTTTGATAGTTTGCGGGAAACACGAACAAAATCAGCATCTCGCTCAAGAATAACAGCTTGACCAGGAAAATGTACTGTAGTAGAACAAACGGGAAGTTGATCTTCAAAGATATTTAGACTCTTTATTTGAACTACAATTTTTTGTTCTCGTCTATATTGTGCACCAAAAAGGATTGCATTAACATTCTCTCCAATATCAATGATAGATAGATTCTTCTGATCATTTACGTGAACTACTGTCCCATTGTAAACAGCATGTAATTGAACTGGATGTTGAATTGTAATTGCGTGTTGTATATTATCTCTAATAAGGGAAACTATTTCTGAAACATATTCCTCATCAGCTTCAATTGAGATACCATAGCCATCCATTACATCTAAAATCTCAATTTCGCTTGGATTATACTTTTGAGGAATTTTAAATAGATTAGATTGTTCAGAGGTAGGTTGACATAATTTGTACTTTAGATTTTCAGTAATCAATTTAATAAGGGGTATGTCATAAACACTTTTAACACGAAACATTGGATTAACCATACAAAATCACCATAAATAGAAGAGAAATACAAGCAATTAAAAAGTTAATGAAATAAAAGAGATGACAAAATATCAAAACACAGTATCCATAAAAATAACAAAATTGGAGCCAGGACGGGGATTTGAACCCCGGCGCCAAAAGGCAGAGGCTTTCGAAGCCACCGTCATACCACTAGACTATCCTGGCCTTAGAAATCACTCGAAATAGAAAAATAAAATTAAAAAATCCTTCGCTCACAACTTGAATCCTCACATTCGTACATACTTAGTACTTCCACAGTCTTTACATCCTTTTGTCGAGCAATTAGAACAATAATAAACCCCACATTTAGCACATTTTGATGTTGCTTTGGTACTACAAGAAATACAGCTCTTTGCTTTAAGTCGACGAAGAATGAAAATGAAACCATATACACCTAAAGCGAAGATTCCGATACCACTAGCTACTTTTATAATAGTCAAAAAAACACCACCAGCTGGCGAGCTATTTCCGGGGGTTGAATCTTTTACTATTTCGATAATTGTTGTATTATGGTATTCATAAAGAGTAACCGTTTCATCTTCTTGTGTAACGTACCACGAAATTAATTCTTTAGTTTCTCCCAATTTCATGCCAAGTAATTCATTTATGAAGTTTTCATTGAAAGATTCTGGATTGATAACAATAGTCAATGGATAATCGGGAGTGTAGATATAGGGCTCCCAGGTTTTGTGATCAATTATCCGTGTACAAGTTACGTTAACAGTATCATCATATTCGACACCTAGTCTATCATCGTAAGATTGAACGAGAAGATTTGGAAGTATTAAGAAATTGAACATCAACAAACCTACGACTGTATAAAAGGATGCCCTTTTCATCGAGCTGAAAGAGAAAAGGAAACATAAAAGAATTTCGGAAACTGTCTTAATTTCTTACCTTTTGAAACGGATTAATGTACGGCCTTTACAAGCTGGACAACCATTAGAGTAACATCGTTCACAAAAAGCTTTGTTACATTTTGTGCATTTTCCAATAGCACTTTTCTTGCATACCAAGCAACGTTTACCAAAAATCTTAGGATAATAACGATAACCAAAATAAACAAGACTTAAAACTGCACAAAAGCCCAGAACACCAAGACCTATTCGAAGGAAATAATAGCCGAATTGACCAAGATTATCGTCCGGTTCTTCTGTCGTTGAAACACCGTTTATTTCATAAATCTCAAGAGCATAATAGTATAAAGTTTTACCCTCTAATTCAGGATGGTAGGGATCAGAAAAAGTGAACCCTTCTTCGGGTAAGACTGTAATATCTTTAGGAGTATGAAGCGCCATTCCAATAAGAGCATTAAACAACCCTACAGGAGTAACAATGTCCGGAACTAAGCGTTTCTTAGCAGGAGCTTCCCGATTATAATAATCGATAACTACGTGATCAACTTCCAAACGATAACCGTAAGACAATAAATCTCCAGCCTCAACATAAGGTGGAGTAGCTGAACAATGCTCAGTATAGGCGGGCAGAGTAAAAATTATCATAGACAACAAAAATACAATAGAAGCTTTGATTCTAACCATCAAAAGAAAAGAATCGTTTATAAATAAAAAACTATCGAATTCTTGAAAAAAAATACAAAAGAAAAAGTTACAGAGCAAAATTGATAGAAGAACTATATAGAATAAGAAACATTGCATGTATGAGGGGTTAAGTTAATCATCGATAAGTTTAAATGAAAATTATTAAAAAAAAAATTGCACAATATGTGCCAGAAATATGAAAATAAACAGGGGCAGTAGTTTAGTCTGGTCAATGATCGTGGACTGTCAAACGAGTTACAGCATCTGTAATCAGTGCTGAACTCCATGGACCCGGGTTCAAATCCCGGCTGCCTCGCCAAATATACTTTTCTTATATTTTCAATTCTCATTCTCTATTGACTTCTCATCCGCTTTAGAATCCTTTCTACTAAGAATGTTATCCATGCTGATGGTTTTCTTTTTTGGCCAAAGTCCCACTCTTTCCAAGCCCGCCATACCGATTCTGCTGTATACATACCCTTTTCATCTGCTTTTTGTTTGATTATATCTACCATTTCAATTAATCTTTCATCGTTTCTTAACCAAGGAAATTGCGATAAAACTTCAGTAACATGCAAAATATCATACCATATTAAAGGGGCTTTTAATTTTTTGAATCGGCTACCCATCCCAAACAAATATGGTTTCCTTTCTTTTCTTTTTTCCCATAATTCAAGTAAAGATTCTGCCCCAATCCTACATTCGTTGCTATTTCTCCACTTTTTCATTTGAGAAAGAGCTTTAAGTATTACAAGATTAGCGTAAGGGCAAGGATCAGCTTTTCTTCCAGGGCCCCTGAACTTTCCTAAATCGTTAGATACAGCACAAGGCCATCCATTTTCTCTTATTAAACTTACTATATGCTTTGCTGATTGCTCAACACTTTTCTCCCCATCTAACCCAAATTTGGCAATAACATACATAATTAATGGTGCATCACAGAGCATCCATGAAAACTGATTTGTACCAGATCCCCCAAATCTAATTGGAATATTTACGAGCACTTGAAAAAATCCTTCCTCAGATTTTCTATTTAAAATTTTATTGATTACTACCTTGATTCCATCGTCTTCTTGTGTTAACCCCAAATCAGCTACCAAAGTTAATTTATGTAACAGGTGGCTAGCATCGTTGTGACGTTTTAATGGTGACCCAGGCCATAGATGGAGATCTTCAATTACTTTCTTTATTTTAGAGTCCTTCAACATTATTTTTTTTGCAGAAACAACCTCTGGTGATTTTTCAGGCTGGTTAAGCAAATGCACACGAGCATTATATTCAACCCAGGGTTCTGATTGAACCAACCATACTATAACATCCTTCATAACCTAGAAATATAGGAATTCATTATTAAACAATTTTAGTAAAATTCGCTTAATTGAACTTCGAGTAATTCAAATCTCGGCTTTTTTGTTACATATAGTTAACTTTCTTTATTTTCCTTCTACTTTTTTTACTAAAAAGTTATTTCATCTAAGTTCAATTTTTCGAAAATTTTCGATTTTTTCAGCTTACACATCTGTTTCTCCCGACAAAAATCAAAAATAATCCTTCTAAAAGCTATTTTTCGAAAATATTTAGGTCTAGAGTTTTAAGAGAACGGTCAAAAACATTCGATTTAATCTAGGCCCACTTCTACACGTTTCTTTTCAACTGCAGCCATAAGTTCTTTAGCAAAAGTTATGAAAGCATCTTCAACTTTTTCTCCTGTTTTAGCAGAAGTAATAAAAAATGATTCCTTTGGCAGTTTTAGCTCTTCCACTAGTTTGTAAGTTTCATCATCTGAAATTACAACTTGTTCTTTTAGATCGGCTTTATTTCCAACAACAAAGAAAATAACTTCCTCTTCCACGCTATCTAACCCCTTTTTCCACAAATTCAAGGATGTTAGTGTATTTTCTCTAGTGAGATCAAAAACAAGGAGACACCCCTTGGCACCGCGATAAAATTTCTCCCTGACAGAGGCAAATCTTTCTTGTCCACCTATATCACTTATCAAAAATAAAACTTCGTCATCACCGACAAACAGCTGTTTACTTAGGATATCAACGCCTATAGTCATTAGATAAGAAGCAGAGAATCTATTATGTACAAAGCGTGTGATAAGCGAACTTTTTCCTACTCCAGGATCTCCAAGTAAGACTATCTTGAAGATGTATTTCCGTCCTTGCTTCTTCTCGACCATTTAGTTTTTCCCTACTTGTTGTATTTTTAGTTTCTCTTTTTATTAATCTTGTGCTTTAAATTCCATATTGACTTTCTAGTTCTTGAATTTTTTAATAATCTCTTCAGCTGTTTTTTGCTCTAGTTTTCCTTGCTCTGGAAACTTAATAATTCCATCATTAGACCACCGTGGAATGAGATGGAAATGAACATGAAAGATAACTTGCCCTGCCGCTCTTTCGTTGCTTTGTACGATGTTCACTCCTTCTGCTTCTGTAGTTTCCTTTAGCTTTTTTGCAACCATTGGTAATTTTTTCAAAAAAACTATATCCTCTTCTGGAATGGAGAAAAGAGTTTTATAATGCTTTTTCGGGATAAAAAGACTGTGCCCTTTTGAAATAGGGTTTATATCTAAAAACACTTTTACATCCTCATCTTCATAAAGTGTATAACTTGGAATCTCTCCTTTTACAATCATGCAAAAAATGCAGTTATCTGTCATATATTATTCACCTTATTTGTTTTTTTAGTATTATATCCTACCTTTTTCAGTTTACTCATTCCACCGATTTTGATAAAGTGTAGCTTTTTCTCTTAAATTTTGTAAATCTATAATTGTAAACTGATTATCCTTAAACAAAATCTTACCATCAACCATCACCATATTAACATCTTTCCCAGATGCAGAATAAACAAGATGCGAAATAGGATCATATAGTGGGATACAGTTTACATCTGAAATATCAACTTGGAATAAATCAGCTTTTTTTCCAATTTCAAGAGAGCCAATTTCTTTGTCCAAGTTTAGAGCCTTCGCACCCTCAATTGTAGCCATTTTTAACACAACCTTCGAAGGGAGAACTCTTTCATTTAAGTGTTTAACTTTTTGCAGAAAGCTTGCTAATCTCATTTCTCTAAACATATCTAAATTATTATTACAAGGCGCTCCATCGGTGCCTAATCCAACAATGACATCCATATCAAGGTATTTACTGACATCACAAATACCAGAAGCAAGTTTGGAATTACTGGAAGGGTTATGTGTTATTCGTGTATCAGTTTGTTTAATAAGATTATATTCTACATCATCTAACCATATACCATGTGCTAGAATCGTCTGGTTTCCTAACGCATCAAGTTCATTTAACGCCCGTATGTATGACTTGCCATAATATCTTTCAACTTGAGCACATTCTTCTCTATTTTCAGACGCATGTGTATGAATCATAATATCAGGATAGTTTTTCTGAATTTCAGAGAGTTTTTTCATTAACTGAGGGGAACACGATAAGAGAAATCTAGCGTTGAGCGAATACTTTATTCTATTTTTTTGGGTTTGATGGTAATCTCCAATATCCTTTATCACATCTTCAACAATCTTCTCTGTATGCTCAATCATATCATCTGGGAAACCATTGTTTACATCCATAAGCATTTTACCAATTCGTGTCCTTATACCACTATCAATTGCTGCTTGTATTCCATAATCCGAATATTTTGTAGTCAACATATCATTACAAGTAGTTGTACCTGTTCTAATCATTTCAGCAAAACCGAGAAGTGAGGAAGTGTGGACTTCATCAGTAGTAAAACTCGTTTCACCAGGTAAAACAATTTTCTGTAACCAATCTATAAGAGCTAAATCATCTGCTTTTCCTCTTAAAAGAGTTTGAACACTATGACTATGTGTGTTTACCAATCCTGGAACAAGAATCTTATTTAAACCCTCTATTACTACATTAGCAGAAAAATCTTTGTGAATATGTTTTCTTGATCCAATTGCTTTAATTCTGTCATCCACAACATAAACAGCACCATCTTGTATTACAGCATTCGTTAGATTACAGGTAATAAGATAATCAGCTTCAATAATTACATCAGACACTTTTACCAATGCAATGATTACATTAAGCTTAATAAAGTCTATTTTTAAGATAAAGAGTGAGGAGAAAAGTTTGTCAGAGGTTTCTTTAGAAAAATTAACAGAAACAATGAAAACTTGCATAGCATGTCAGCTTCATAAGGATCGTACGCAAGTGGTTCCAGGAATATACGGACCAAAAAATGGACTGTGTTTGATTGGAGAAGCTCCAGGATATAATGAAGATCTCAAAGGACAACCATTTATAGGCAGGTCGGGAAAATTACTAGATAAAATGCTCAATAATGTTGGTTTAGTGCGAGGGAAAAATCTAAGCATATTGAATGTTGTTAAATGCCGTCCAACAATAGATGGTTCAAATCGGACGCCCACAGCATCAGAACTGAAATTTTGTGGTGAAAAGTGGTTAACTAAACAACTTCAAATCCTTAAACCAAAATTACTTGTCACACTTGGGGGAATATCTCTAAAATTCTTTTTCCCTAAAGCTAGTGTAACTCGTTCAGCTGGGACAATTATGGTTTCTACTGATGGATACCCTATATTCTCAACTTTCCATCCAGCTTATTTATTAAGGAATGGTAGACCTGAATTGTATGAAAAATATGAGAGTCATTTCAAAGAAATTACAGATATAATGAATAAGGATTCAAGCACGATTTCTGAAATAGCGCCACTAGAGCCAGCAAAGCCTAAGAGTCAGAAAAAATTGACTGATTTTTTTGAGAAGTAGATAATGTACTCATGTTGGAAACTTTTTAAATTTCGTAATCAAACGTCAACAAGATGAAAAAACTCGAAAAATTGTTTGGCACAGCTGGAATACGTGGCTTATTTGGAGAGAAGGTGACAGCTGATTTAATCATACAACTTAGCCAATCAATAGCAGAACTATATCCAGAAAGTGGTATGCTTGTTGGTCATGATGCAAGAACATCGTCAGAAGTTCTAGCTCAGTATGCTTATGCATCACTTGCTATTGTAGGAAAGAGCGTTTTTCAAGTAGGATTGTGTTCTTTTCCTGTCATAGCTAACCTTACAACAACTTCAAAACATGAAATAGCAATTTATATTACTGCTTCACACAATGCACCAGAGTATAATGGGGTAAAAGTCTTGCAAAATGGGAGAGAGTTTACTAAGGAAGAGCAAGATAAACTAGAAGAAGCGATTCACACAAAATTAGATGCTAAAACAGCCATTATTCATAAAGAATGGCATGAAATAATTCCACAGCAGAAAATATATGACGCAGACAGACAATACATTAGGAGGATAAAAAACTATCTTCAATTTGAAGGAGATGGTAGAACAATAATTATAGATCCAGCTAATGGTCCTATGGGTTTACTCTCCCCTATATTATTCAGTGAACTAGGGTTTAAAGTTATATCCATAAATTCACATGTTGATGGTTCCATTCCAGTGAACCATTGTAGCTGAGACAATACATATTCCTATCCTGAGCACCAGTACCGACTAAAATCTCAAGTTTTCCGTCATTGTCAAGATCACCAACACTGGGAGAACCGAGAATAGCATCATTAGTTGTATAATTCCACATTTGTTCACCATCTGAACTCAAACAATACAAATGCTCGTCCCATGAACCTATGAGAACCTCTAAGTTCTGGTCTCCATCTAAATCAACAACACTAGGAGAAGATCGGGCTATGATCCCCTTAGTACGATATATCCACTCCTCCTCGCCCTCATGGCTAATACAGTAGACTTTACCATCCCATGAACCCACAAGGACTTCTAAAGTGCCATCATTATCTAAGTCAGCGACAGCGGGAGAAGTCCGAACAGAACCTCCAGTTTCATAAATCCACTCAACATCCCCTGTTGCATTAAAACAATATAGGTTCTGATCGCCTGAACCGATGAGAATCTCAAATGAACCATCTTGATCAAGATCAGCAATACATGGAGAGGAATCCGTTGTGTCTCCTATACTAGCGTTCCATTCAAGTTGACCAGTATGACTTACACAGTGAAGTTTTCTATCCCATGAACCCACAAGGATTTCTAAAGTACCATCGTTATCTAAATCTGCCACAGCGGGAGAAGAAACGATTGGATTGCTTGTTTTATAAGCCCAGTTCATTTCACCCTCTTTATTAAGGCAATAGAGATTCCTATCTCTGGAAGTAAGTAAAACTTCTAAGTAACCATCTCCATCAAGATCTGCTACAGTAGAACAAGATCGGATAGAGTCATTAGCAGTGAAAAACCAATTGAGAGAAACAAAAGAAGATTGAAAGGTATATGGGGATTGCACTGTTGAACCGAAACTGAAATTGGTCGTGAAACAAGAGAATAAAAGAATAATGAATAGGTAAAAAACAGTTATAATTTGATTTGATTTTTTTATCTGAAACATTTGTATTACGATTTAATAGCAATAAGGATATTTATTTGTTTTCTAAATAACTTTTTTCGAGGAAAATCTTTCTTGAAAGAAGATATGTAATTGATGAGAAAATAGGCGGATTCTGGATTAGCAGAAATGTTACTTTGAAGAAAAAAGGTAACGTAGAAATAAAGGATATCCATGATAAGACTCAAGATAGATTACGATGGACTACTTGGGATTACACTTTAAATCTCAGAATTCCAATAATAAATTGTTTAGGACTTTTAAATAAAACCCAAGCATTTGATTTTGTTATAAATATATTGTTTAAACTTCGTGAAACATATAAAATGGGTGACAATTTCTCTAATCTCCTAATAATTTAGAGAACTAATAGATAAAAATACCTTTTATTATTAATTGCACAAATAGTAAATAAGTATACTTCTATTTTTATGTTTTATCCATTAATATTTCAAGTTGATCAGCAACTGATTTAATCCAATCAAATCTTTTCATTGTCAGAGATTCGTAATATAGTCGAATTTTTGGTTCAGTTCCAGATTTTCGTATCAATATCCACGTCCCATCTCCCATATCATATCTTAGCCCGTCAATTGTTAATTTTTCCTTTTTTTCCTCTCTCAATAATTCTTCAAGCTTTCTCTTGCATTTCTTATATATCTCATCAACTTTTATTCCATTTATTAAGTATGATTTTCTTTCTGAAATCGGATTTGGGATTGTTTTCATTACTTCGACTATGGTTGTTTTATGTAATGTCGCGAACTTTAATATTTTTGTTACACTATACAGCCCGTCTATCCAAAGTCCCCATTTTGGATGAATGGGTTTCCAAGGTTCAGCTGCAAAAATAACTCTTTCACCTTTAGCAATCATTGCTATAGCTTTCCCATGAAGTTCACCCAGATTAGTACGAATAACTTTTGAATTTGTTAATTTCACAACATTGTCAATACAAGTTGAAGAATCAATGCTTAGAATGACATTTCCTTCTCCCTCTTCTTCAATAGCAAGCTTGGCTAGCAAAGCGTTAATTCTTGAGAGCTCAATAAAGGAACCAGTTTCGTCAATAATGCTGACACGGTCTCCATCTCCATCATGCGCAATACCTATAGCATTTTCTAATTTACATAAACCTATGAGTTGTTGAAGGTTTTCTTCAATAGGTTCTCCTGGTCTTCCTGGAAAGGAACCATCAACATGTGAATTTATGGATATAACTTTAAACCC